>Ga0156218_116_pt1 | contig 75051 bp, 90 predicted proteins | sample RifCSPlowO2_12_FD_107866 | JGI IMG/M metagenome (GOLD analysis project Ga0156218, IMG submission 107866) | Candidatus Curtissbacteria bacterium RIFCSPLOWO2_12_FULL_41_16
ATTATCAAGCACGGGGTGTAGTTCAGTTGGCTAGAACGCCAGGCTGGGGGTCTGGAAGTCGCCGGTTCGAGTCCGGCCACCCCGACACACATTATTGAGGCTAAAAGCGCTTGATTTAAGGTTAATGCAGACAGGACTTCGAACAAACTAGGCCATTAGATTAACTATGTAGAGAATTTGAAAGTTGAGAGGATCTGTTCAGTAAATTTGCTTATATCACTGTAGCTCGCCTGAGTTTCTATTTCAATTATGTACCCCACACCATTATTAAGCGCATAAATCACTGTCATTCCATAAGGGCCACAGGGTGTATTTTCAAAAATCGATGCTTGTTGACCATTTAGAATAAATGCTTTTGCCTTACTAGATTGTATATCTGTACATAGACTGTTATTGTCAACTAAGTCTTTCAAATTAGTTTCATTTGTAATTTTGTGGTTAATTGACAACTGGTAATTAGTTTTTACTTGGGGTAGCACGTCAGACACGAATACCGTAGTATCTTGAACTGGTACTTTAACCCCATCAACTGACATTTTTTCGTTCACATAGATTTTGACACTTTCAGGATATTTGACAGAGTACTTACCTTCTTGGCTCGTATACGTCTTCCAGTTTGCAGTATCGTCGGTCGACGGAGTCGAATTGGTTACAGGTACTGGCGAGGATGTAGTAGTTACGGGCTGTGGTTGAGGTGTAGGGTTAGATTTGAATTGAAAGTAGGCAAAAACGATACCAGTTCCCACAATTAAGCCTATTGCAAGCAATATTAAGGGGGATGTAAATCCTCGGGCAAGTTTTTTCATCGGCATAAAGTAACTATATCATTTGTACAGCAAGTTTTGCAGTGGCTTGTATATAATATAATTCATATTTGCTTGATAGAAAATCGCGGTCTTGTCGGTTGGCTTTTTCGTGAAGCTGGGCAAGGGAATTGACTACAACGGGGGCTAAAGGGTCGGCAAGACCGATATCTTCTATTGAGATAATCCCAATCCTACGCCAAAAATAGCCTGCAAAACCGCCTTCTACCATCTCACACATAAAGTACAACGCCCTGTTCTCAAGACCCCGCCTGATGGCCTTCTGAAGCCCGCTGACCACCTCATCAAGGGGGTGGCTATTTTTAGTCCTGAGTTCAAAGTGGGGGCTTCTTCCAAGTTTTTCCTCCTCTTTTTCTTTTACCACTTTAATCAATTGCTGCTGTTTTGATTTCATAACTTCAGCTCTTTCCGCAAAGTCTGCAGTTGCAGTAAAGATTTTGTTTGTTTTTTCCAGGTTTCTACGGATTTGAGTACTCTTGTTCTGGCTTTTCCTGACACCAAGAACCATCTGGATTTCTCCTTCCGCAAGACCAGAACTTCCCGTATTGGCCTTCCCTGAGCTTCATTGGCGTCTCATGGACTGGGCAAACAGGGGCGAGCACCGCCTGAGCCTGCTCAGGTGTGTCAATTATTTTCCCAAAAGATTGACCATTAGTTTTCCTCTGGCCATTTATTACTCCATTCCAAAGCTGCGGTTTCGTGCCCAAAGAGTTGGTGACTTTTTGATATAAGGCTCTGGCGAAAGGGTACATCTTATTCATTTCCTCCCTGTCTGAAGCCTGGACATGGACTGTGTGTTTCCCGTCTGTTGAAAGATACAGTTCAATCACCTTTAGATTCACCTCCTTGCGATAAAAATTTTGGCTTGAATTGGTCGTAATAGCTCATGTAGTTTTTTGCGATAAATTTTGAGGCTTTTTGTTTTGACCATTTGTGAAACACCACATCAAAGTTGATGTCTTTGCCATACCTTCTGTAAATTGCCACAACAGCTTCACTTTGACGCAAAGTAGCCATTTAGTTCACCTCCCCAAATGCGGTTAATCAACTCTTTGTGCTCATTTAAGGCTCGTTCAAGTTCATCGGCCATATCCATGAGTGCCTTTGGTTGACTGTCTGCCTCACATTTGTTACCATCAAAAATGCCGAAAGAATCCATAATTCTTTGCTTACAAGGTAGGGAGTTTGGCCTTTCGGCTTTCTTATGTTTATGTCTCATTTATGTTTTGAAATATATTCGCCTCCGTTCTATAGGTTATTAAATATAGAATAGCACAGTACGCTGCATTGTCAAGTAAAATCTCCCTAAATAATTTAGTTTATGTTGTTGGGATAATCTAATTTTAGTAGAGTTTTGATGAGTTCTGAAGTTGTATATTTTTGACTGAAGATGAACTACAAGCCTTTTTATTTCTTTTAGTATTGCATTATTAAGGGTACAGCTATTTAGATGTACCTATACTATGAGAACAACGGGGTTAACTTAAAAAATAAGGGTAAATGTGATAGCATACTGCCATTATGCCTAAGAAAGCTATTTCTCCTGATTCACTACCATTTAAGCTTGACCTTAATCAAGTATTTGGAACAATCCGTGTTTCAAGTGTCTTAAAAGATATGATTTATGTAGTCCTATTTTTTCTTGTATTCATCTTATTTTTAGTTTTTCTAAAGGCAAGTGTTTGGATTATTATTGCATCATTTGTTATCTTAATACCGATACTTCTATTTTTTGGGTATTGTTATTATTTTCTTATGCGTAATGACCCAGATTCATTGCGTTCAGAAACTTATAAATTACAAAAACAGCGATTAGAAATGATGGGTAGGAAAGGACAAGAGATACCTGCTCAAGCCATAGAGGCAGAACTCGTAATTGGAAAACCAGAAGAAAAAAATATAAGAAAAGAACTAAAGAAAGGAAGCGGTAAAAAATGAACGCATATTTATTTGTATTCAATAGAAATACTTCGGTTGATTATAATAAACTGCATGAAAATATAAAAAGCGATAGGCACATTAGTAATTGGTGGCATTATTTAAATTCTGCTTATATTTTAATATCGTCTTATGATGCCAATCAATTAGCGGATAGTATCAGAAGTTATTATCCTTATCAATTACTTGTAATTAAAATTACTAAAAGTAATTATCAAGGTTGGTTGCCACAAGATGCATGGGATTGGATTTCCAAAAATGTCCCTTATCAATAATGAAAAGTAGGATTTTCTCCAAAAGATAATTGATAGCTAAAATAACAATGGGAAAATATGCAATTGCCATAAGAGATTCAGGCGAACTTTTCCTCATGTTCCTTATTCGTAGAGGTGTGAAGGGTGATGTCTATGTTAATTTTAATAAACGTGATTCTAAACACAAACCACACTCAAGCTACCACTTATCGGGACAGCTTCACCACAAATCTTACAACAAAATTCTTCTTCCTGTTACAAAAAAACAATCACCAACTCAAAACTTTAGAGGCTCTGAAGCTATTATTGCGACAAGTATTCAAAGAGGCGATGGTAGAACATGGAATATCCCCTGTAAGAAAAAGGATTTTTCAGAAATAATGGAAATACCCGATGAAATCATTACCCCAAAATTTGGATATCAATTAATAGTAGAGCTTGTTGAAGCAGGTAGTTTACCAGAAACTTCGAAATCTAAATACACGCGAATTATTAAACAACATTTTTTCAAAAAAGGTAACCCATGGATTGTCGCTTCACTTTGTGAAGTTAGTGCATCTTTTACTTGAATGAATTATTTTAATCAGCTTAGTCTAGTACAAAAAGTAATCTTGATTTCTATAGCAGGAGTGGTATCAATCATTGCACTTGTAGGACTATCGGAGACTTATCAGGATTACTATGTAAGTGCGGCATTGGCACGAGCATTTTTCTGGGGTATCTTGCTATTAGTGTTGTCATCTCCATTTATTTACTTAGCAAGAAGGAAAAACAATAAGGGTAAAGCAGAAAAAGAGCTAGAAAAAGCTAAGAGGTTGGCTGCCGAGGATAAAGAAAAAACAAAAAGAGCCTTGGAGAAACTAGAGGAAATTAATCAATCTGAAACGATTACAGGTTGGAATGACATTCCAGTAAATAGGCATGTTGCAGGTTCGGTTGTTTATAAAATAAAACATAACACACCTTTGGATAATAAGGAAGAAAATCTACTAAAATCTATAAAAGACAAACTTTAAAGTCTTAGAGGTTAAGTGAGCTTGAAGATAATTTAAAAGAATGGATAAGCCAGGCCTGAAGAAAAAGCTTAGTTTGTCGACCATTCATAGTTAGTAATTAGTAAACTACTTGTAAATTAAGGAATCTTCCCACATTAGCTGGACTAAACTCAAAAGAATTGATAGTATGCCAAAGGTTCCTTATTTCGTCTAATAAGGCCGACCAAGTTAGAATAACTCGGTGGGTTTGACAAAATCAGTTAGAAAAAAGTTACAATGGATATAGAATGACAACTGCCGTTAAAGCAGAAGAGCTACCTCTTAAGCCACCTGGAAGCGAAACACCCGGACCGCCGCCTGAGGATCCAAATAGCCCAGAAGCCAAACAAAGACGTGCGGATGAACTTCAAAGACGATTAGATGCTTTGCTGCAGGGGAGTAACCAAGCTGCTAGTCATATTTCACTTGAAGGAGCTGATCGCAGAGAAATTACTGGATTGAAAGAAGAATTAGACCAACTACGTGGCCAAGGAATAACAAGCAGTGTCGAGCCCCGTGAATCAAAAGCGAGTTATTCATATCCCGACCGAGATTCTTTCGCTTTGCTGAGGCGCGCTGGAATCCCACCAACAACTACAAAGCCGGGTGCCTCGACAAAATCCGTTTTAAAAAGCAGGAGATAAATCAGAAACTCTCGACACTAAATCGTTTACCTTTTGGGTGATTGTCTTTCGGCGGACTCAGGAGATCGTCCTAAACTTATCGTTTCGGACTCTGCTTGCCTTTTCGTGCCTTCTGGGCCAGGCCATATTTGCGGCGTTCCTTAACCCTAGGATCGCGGGTTAAAAGACCGGCTTTTTTTAAGATAGGGCGAAAATCAGGATTGGCAAGAACCAATGCTCGTGAAAGACCGTGAACGGCAGCATCTAACTGGCCACTCTTACCTGAACCATCAACTTTGATATTTGCAAAATACTTCTCCAGAGACTTCGTTAAAAATAAGGGTTTTTGCCACGTTACTTTAGCAATTTCTCCCGGAAAATATTTTGCGATCGGCTGATTGTTAACGATGGTTTCCCCTTTACCTTTAAACAGTCTGACTCTGGCGACAGCTTCTTTTCTGCGGCCGTGAGTAGTGACATACTGGGTATTCTTACTTTTAGTATTTGATCGTGCTGGTTCCATATTCATTTTGTGATCACGGAGGCCACAGTCGCCTTCGGCGAACCTCGCTCAATTGAGCGGGAAGGTTCTGAGGGCACTGAGTTCTGTGCCTTCTGTTTTTCTACTGTACTCTCTGTGATCAGTTTTTTATCCCCATACGGGTGTTGGGAGCCTGGATAGATATAGAGTTTTTTAATCATTTGTCTTGCGAGTTTTGTTTTCGGTAGCATACCGACAACTGCATGTTTGATGAGATCTTCAGGTTTTTTTGCTCTAACTTGCCGGGCGGACCGCTCGTTTAATCCACCGGGGTAATTTGAATGGTGCCGGTAAAGTTTTTGATTTTCTTTTTTACCAGAAAGGATAACGTCTTTAGCGTTGATAATAACTACATAATCCCCAGTATCCAAATGGGGCGTGTAATAATTTTTACTTTTGCCCATTAATATCTTGGCGGTATTTGTGGATAGCCTTCCTAAAATTTTATTTTTGGCATCGATTAGCTGCCAGTTTCTTTGGATGTCGCCTGATTTGATGTTTTTCATGCTAACAAAGATTTCTCTAATTTCTTGCCTGTGCGAGATTGCCTGCAGCTTCAGCCGCTGGCGGGCTAACAACCACTGATTTTGCCGAAGTCTTGCGTGACAACTTTTTCGGCGTCTTATTTTTAGCCTTCGTGCTTTTTGGGACAACAGACTTTTCCTTTTCCCCCATTTCAATAAATTCAAGCCTTGCCATCTGGGCAGCATCACCTCGTCTGATGTCTAATTTGATTATTCTCGTGTAACCGCCTATTCTCTTGATATTAGCTCGCGCAATTTCGCGAGTTAATTTAAGTAAGGCTTGGTTGGTCAGAATAGATGCTAATGATCTTCGCGAATGCAAAGTATCTTTTTTGGCGTCCGTGACCAATTTTTCGACAAAGCCGCGCACAAATTTTGCCTTTGCTAGGGTCGTGATAACAGCACCATTTGTTATTAATGAACTGGCCAGGTTGGCACGCAGCGCTTTTCTGGCGTTGGTATCTCTGGCGAGCTTGCGACCAAATTTTGCGTGTCTCACTTGACATCGACTCCTTTCTCACTTAGTTTTTCTTCAACCAAAGCGATAGATTTTGGCCCAAGATTCTTCATTTTTAAAAGATCTTTCTTGTCTTTCTGCAGAAAGTCACCGATCGTCTCAACTTTACTCGATTTTAAACTATTAGTTAACCTCACTGGTAAATCAAGTTCTTCCAGGGATGTTTTTAAAACCTCATCGCTTGGTGGCTGACTTGTTTGAGGTTTTTGTTTTTTACTACCTGTTTGAGGTTGATAAATAGTTATGAAATGATCTACTAAAATTTTTGCCGCCTGTTTTAAGGCAAGAGATGGTTTAATTGTGCCATCGGTGGCTATCTCGATTATTAATTTGTCGTAGTTGGTAAGTCGGCCAACACGTGTTGCCTCTACTTTATAATTCACGGAAATAATTGGCGAAAAATTAGCGTCAATAGGAATAATTCCGATCTCGTCAGTTTTTCTCTCTTCGGCAAGTGAATAACCCATGCCTGTTTCGGCAACCAAACGAGCATTAAGTCTTGTTTTGGAATCCGCAAGATGAGCCAAAATTAAATCACCATTAACAATTTCCACCCCGGCTGCCGGTTCGATATCTTTTGCTTTCACTTCTTTTGGCCCTTTGACATCCAAAGTAAGCCTAACTGGTTTGTCACCGGCAATTTTCAGTCTTACATTTTTGAGATTTAAGATAAACTCAACTATATCCTCGGTCATTCCGGGAAGAGAACTGAATTGATGGCGGATGCCGGAGATTTTTACCTGCGTGATGGCTGCGCTCGGTAAGGACGTAAGAAGAACCCTGCGCAATGAATTGCCAATAGTATGCCCGTAACCTTGGTCTAATGGTTCAATAATAAATTTTCCGAACTCTTGCGTTTCTTTTTCTGTTTCGATTTCAATTTGCGACAAATCGAGCATTTATTTCACCTCCTTTTATGCCCTAAGGGGACACCTAAGGTTCCTTCTTAGTATTCCCCTTCCTTTAAAAATTTTCTTCACGATTCATCTTGAGTAATACTCGACGATTAAACTTTCATTAATCGCCAGATCTTGCTCGTCACGTTTTGGTCTGGCAACAACTTTTCCGACAGTTGCCTTTTTGGCAAGCCAAGACGGTAATTTTGCATCTTTTGTTTCTTCCTGCAATTTTTTAATGAAATTTAAATTCGCAGCCTTTGCAGACAGTGAAATAACATCACCTATTTTAACATTATATGAGGAGATCGTCACCTTTTTACCGTTGACCAAAACATGGCCATGGGAGACAAGCTGTCTTGCTTGCGGGCGACTTTTGGCTAAATTTAATCTGTAAACCGCATTATCAAGACGATTTTCCAAAATTTCAAGCAAAGTTTGGCCGGTTGCGGATTTTTTACTGGAAGCCAATTGGTAGTATTTTTTGAACTGTCTTTCAAGAATTCCATACATTCTTTTGACTTTTTGTTTCTCTCTTAACTGGATGCCATATTCCGAAAGCTTTTTGCGGCCCTTTGCGCCATGCTGTCCTGGGGGGGCAGCATTCTTTCTGATTACCGGACATTTTGGCGAGCCACACAGAGCTACACCTTCCGCTCGACAAAGTTTATGCTTTGGTCCTGTATATCTAGCCATGACACTCTAAGGGGCAACCAAGATTTCCCCTTAGTATTCCCCTTCCTTTCATTGGAAATTTGAAATTGGTAATTCTCATTAGACTCTTCTCTTTTTCGATGCTCTGGGTCCATTGTGTGGAATAGGTGTAACATCGGCGATCATTGCAATATCAAGACCAACTGCTTTTAATGCACGGATCGCTCCATCTCTACCTGGACCAGCACCTTTGATGTAAACCTCTACGCTTTCAATGCCTTTTTCTTTGGCCTTTCTTGCAACTTGTTCAACTGCTGTGGTTGCAGCATAAGGTGTTGATTTTCTCGCGCCTTTAAAGCCGGAGGCACCCGCTGATCCCCAGCATATGGTCCGTCCGTTGGTGTCTGTTATTGTAACTAGCGTATTGTTAAAAGTGGCGGTAACGTAAGCGCGTCCGGCGGCGGAAGTTTCGTGAACGTTTCCGGGTTTTTTATTTAATTTGTTGGTTTTGGTGTTTTTTTTAGTCATTTATTCTCGGCCACTTTGGTTATTTCTTTCGTCTTTTCAACCCTTCCTGCAGCTTCTTTTCTGACTGTACCTATGGTTATTCTTTTACCTCTTTTGGTCCTAGCATTCGTCCTTGTCCTTTGGCCACGTACCGGTAAATTCCTGGTATGACGAATACCCCGATATGAACTTATCTCTTGAAGTCTTTTAAGATTTTCTTGAATCTCGCGCCTAAGGTCTCCTTCTACTTTGTACTCTTCTACCTTGCGCTGAAGTCTATTTATTTGCTCTTCCGTAAGATTTTTTGTCCTAGTGTTTGGGTCTATTTGACAATCAGCAATGATTTTTTTGGACAAAGTTAATCCAATCCCAAAAATGTAGGGTAGAGCTGCTTCAATTCTTTTTTCGTTTGGCAGATCGACTCCAGCAATTCTAGCCATAATATCCTAATTTATCCTAATAAGATTAGTCCGAATTTATCCGAATGCTCCCAGTTGATTTCAATTGCTAATTTTGAGAATTGACTATTCGGATTCATTCGGATTATTTTGATTAAGACACATTGGTATTTCATCCCTGTCTTTGCTTATGGCGAGGGTTAGTACAAATCACATAAAGCCGACTTTTACGTTTGACGATTCTACAATTAACGCATCTTTTTTTAACGCTTGCTTGAACCTTCATGGTAAATTCAAAAACTTTTCATTTTTAACTTTTATTCTTAAATTGGCCTCTTATCTGTACCTAAACGTTATCCTCCCACGAGCTAAATCGTAAGGTGTCATTTCAAGTTTTACTTTGTCGCCGGGCAAAATTCTGACATAGTGAATGCGCATTTTCCCTGACAGGTGGCAAAGGACAATTTTATCTTCTTTGACGCTTGGCAGTTGGGCAGATGCAACTCTGACCCTAAACATGGTGTTGGGCAAGGCTTCTGTGACTTCGCCTTCTGCTTCAATAACGCCGGGTTTCATAATTTCCCCTTTCCCATAGTGGATATACAGCGCCATAATTTTAGAAATATTTTTCTCAAGACTATATTGTACATAATTACAAATAGGGCGTCAAGACTATAGGGCCATTTCTGGTGACGGCTACAGTTTGTTCATAAAGACCCGCAAGGGAACCATCTTTGGTTGAAATTGTCCATCCGTCTCTCTCTAATCTGACTTCAGACGAACCTTGAGCATAGATTACCTCGATTGCTAAAACCATATTTTCTACTATTTTGGGACCGCTCCCTTTTTTGCCAAAACCGGGAACGAGCGGTTCTTCATGGAGCTGGCGGCCAATTCCATGACCAGTAAGACTTTTAACAACCGAGAAGCCTTCACCTTCGATATTTCCTTGAATAGTTGATGAGATATCACCTATGCGGTTGTCGATTACTGCCTGACTGATAGCTTTTTTTAAGGTTAAATGCCCTATCTCTAAAAATTTTTGTGTGCTCTTTGATACATTACCGACGGCTACGGTTTTCGCCATATCAGTGTGAAAACCCCGGTAGCTGGCCCCAACATCTATTCCTAAAATATCTCCGTCTTGAAGTTCCTTTGCGGTGGGAACGCCATGGACAACCTGCTGATTAACAGTTGTACAAATAGTCCACTTATAGCCATCAACTGTCATAAAAGAGGGTTGCGCCCTGCTTATTTCCATTTGGTGCTTGGCAATCTGATCCAGTCCGTCGCAGCTGACACCAGGTCTGGCTTGTTCTAAAACTTTTTTTAAGGCAAGCGCCGTAATTTTGCCAGAAATTTTCATTAAGTTTATTTCTCTGTCGGTTTTTACCACGTCAGACTCGGTTTGTGTTACCATTTTGTAATCGATTGATAATATCCTGGTGCACCTCGTCAATATTCCTTTGGCCATCAATTTCTTCAAGTATCCCTTTTTGCTTAAAGTATAAAAGCAACGGTTCGGTTTGCTGATGATAAAGCTCGAGACGTCTGGTGATTGTTTCTAAAGTATCGTCATGTCTTGCTCTATCAATTAATCTTTTAATGCCTTCTTGGTCGGAAACCTTTATAAAAAAAACTTTGTCAATATCTGATTCTATTCCCTCGAGTTGAGCATAATTTCTAGGGTAACCATCCAGAATGTAACCATTTTTGCAATCAGATTTTGCTAACCGCTCCTTTAGTGTTACAACAGCAATATTATCCGGGACGAGATCGCCTTTTTCTAAGGCTTCCCTTACCTCACCTGCTTCTTGGTTATTCTCTTGGGCCTTATCTCTCATAAGCTGACCCATTTCGATGTATGGCAGGACAAGCTTTTGGGAAAGCGTACTGGCCTGCGTTGATTTTCCTGAACCTTGGCTGCCTAAGAATATAAGTTTCATCAACTTTTCCTCAGAAAGGAATCATAATCTCTCATTACTAAGTGCGATTCGATTTTTTTTGTTGTCTCCAGGACAACTGAGACCACGATTAGAAGCCCGGTTCCTCCAATTAGGAGAGTTGCGACTCCGGTTAGGCTTTGGCCGATTGATGGCAGAATCGCAATAAGCCCCAAAAAGACTGCTCCGAAGAGGGTTATTCTTAATGAAATATAATCTAGGTGTGATTTAGTGGGAGAACCGGGTCTAATTCCAGGAACAAAACCGCCTTGTTTCATAAGCATTTCCGAGATTTGTTTAGTGTTAAAAGCGACAGTGGTGTAAAAATAGGTAAAAGCCACCACTAACAAAAAGTAGGTTACGTTGTAGAGAACATCTTGGGGATTGAAAAGCCTTTGGATTTCCTGGGCGATGTTGGCAACTAAAACGCTGGGGGACCTTTCGAAAAATTTGGCAAATGTTGTCGGCAAAAGAATTAAGGAAACAGCAAAGATTATTGGGATAACGCCGGCTTGGTTAATTCTAAGTGGAATATAGCTCGCAACTGGCGTTTCAGTCGTGCTTCTTCTGGCGTAATGGACGGTAATCGGACGCTTAGCCTCTGTTACAATAACGATTGAGACAATGACAATTACGGCCATCGCCATAAAAATCAGGATGTTTTTTATTTGTGTTGGATCAAAAATTGAAACAGTTTGGGCAAGACCAATAGGTAATCTACCAGCAATACCCGCAAAAATTATCATTGAGATTCCATTGCCTATTCCTTTTTCGGAAATTAGTTCACCCAACCACATCAAAAAAATTGTGCCTGCCGTCATGGTGATAACGAGAGCTAAAAGAATCAGCGGTGATAGGACACTTATAATGCCGGAATTGCGTAGTAAAATATACATTCCAAAAGCCTGAACGGCAGCCAGAGGGACGGTTAGATAACGAGTGTACTGATTAATCTTCTCGTGTCCTTGCTCGCCCTCTTTGGCTAGCTCTTCAAGTTTTGGAAAAACCAATTGCAAGAGTTGCATGATAATGCTGGCATTGATGTACGGATTCAGCCCTAATGATAGGACTGAAAAATTGGCTAAGGTGCCGCCAGAAAAAAGATCTAAAAGCGAAAGTAGTTGACTTTCGGCAAATAATCTTTTAAGTGATGCAATATCGACACCAGGAACCGGCACATGGGCAAATAGCCTAAAGATAAGAAAAATAAAAAAGCTAAAAAGAATTCTTTTTCTTAAATCTTTAACTTTAAAAATCTTTAATAAGGTTTGTAGATAATTCACAACTGTACTTCAGGGCAAGCCTTGCGATCACCCCTGCTTCGCGGGGATCCTGTTTTTTCCCCTTAATACTTCCTTTCTCCTGGTGGACAAAATTGGTTTGCCTAAAGCAGTTCCAATTTTGGAATTTTGATTTCTGATATTTGCCCGCTCCGCTTCGCTTTGCGAGGCGGGGGATTTTTGATTCAGTATTGTCACTTTTCCGCCGGCTTTTTGAATTTTCTCTGCTGCACTTTTGGAAGTCGGTAAATTTATGACGAGTGCTCTTGATAAATTACCATCTCCCAGGATTTTTACGCCATAATTTTTGGCGTCGTTTTTTTCAACTATACCGAACTTGACAAGTGCTTCAAGGTCCACATTTTGGCAGTTTTCGGGTAGCAGATTCAATGCTCCTAAATTGACAACTAGCGGTTTTTGGGAAATTTTAGGATTCCCTATACCTCTTCTTAAAGGAAGCCTTTTAATAAGAGGTCTTGTTCCGCCTTCGAAATGTGGATGGGTAATTTTCATTTTACCTCTGGCTTTTTGACCTTTGGTCCCGCGGCCGCCTGTTTTTCCTTTCCCTGACGACTGACCACGACCGATCCTTTTTGCTCTTTTTTGGGTTATTTTTGGCAAGGTATTTAAATTCATGGCATTAAACTTTCTAAAGCTGCAAGCGTTGCGTAGACATTTGACGCCTGATTTTTGGTCCCCATCACTTTACTGGAGATATTTCTAATTCCAGCCGCTTCAACCACAACCCGAACTGCTCCGCCGGCAATAATTCCTGATCCTTCTGGTGCAGGCTTGAGAAGAACCTTGGCCGCGCCTCTTTTAAGAAGTACATCATGAGGAATGGTACCTTTGACGATCGGCACGGTGATCAAATGTTTCTTAGCATAAGTCGCACCCTTCCTGATTGAGGAAGAAACGTCTCTGGCTTTGCCCAAACCAACGCCAACTTTACCTTTTTTGTCACCAACAACTACAAGTACCGAAAAACCGATTCGATTACCGCCCTTTGTTTTTTTTGAAACTCGATTCACTTGGATGACTCTTTCGTCAAATTCTTTTGCAAATCCTATTAGTTGCTCTTCTTGACTATTCATTTTAAGCTTCTGGCTAAAAAAGTAGGCCCTCCTCCCTTGCACCTTCGGCTAAAGCTTTTACGCGTCCATGATAGAAGTATCCAGCGCGGTCATAAACTACTTTTTTGATATTTTTGCTCTTTGCAGCTTTGGCCAAATTAATCCCAACTTCCTTTGCTTTCTGGCATCTTGTACCTTTTTTGATTTTTGCGTCAGAAGCGAAAGCGATAGTAGCTGCTTTTTGATCATCTATTAGTTGCGCATATATATGTTTATTTGAACGAAAGACAACTATTCTCGGAACGTTTTTGGCTCGCGCTATTTTTTTTCTTATCCTGTCATGTCTTAGGACTTTCTGCTTCCTTCTATCTTTCATGTTGAACTCTGGGCAGCTTTAACTGCCTTACCAGCCTTTCGTCTGATTACTTCTTCTGAGTATTTTATTCCCTTACCTTTATAAGGTTCAGGCGGTCTTGCTCTTCTAATTCTGGCGGCTACTTCACCAACCAATGCTTTATCGCAACCAGAAACAATAATTTTGTTTTCTTTGGTTTCTATTTGGACACCGCTTGTAGGTGTGATGATAACTGGATGAGAATAACCAATATTTAACACTAGATTCTCCCCTTGTTTTGTAGCTCTATAGCCAACACCGATGATTTCCAAAACTTTTTGGTGGCCTTCTGTCACGCCTTTGACCATGTTGGCAATAATACTTCTTGTTAAGCCGTGAAGGGATTTGGCAAATTTACTCTCAGATTTTCTGGCCACATTAATTTTATCCTGAAAAACCTCAACAGTAACTTCCGGACGAAACTGAAATGAAAGATTGCCTTTTGGTCCAGAGATCTTAACCTGGGAATCGAAAGTTTCTACTTTAATCCCTTGAGGAATTATAACTGGTTGTTTGCCTATTTTAGACATAGACTCTCCTTTCTGAGGAAATTTCCCGGCTTCGCAGGGCAAGTAATTTTATCTGATATCTGATATTTATTTACCATGCTTCGCAAATTACCTCCCCTCCAAGTTTTTTGGCTTTGGCCTGTTCACCCGTCATCACTCCTTGGGGCGTTGAGACAAGAACCAGACCTCTTTTGCCTTTTACTTTTTTGATATTTTTGCTCTTGGTGTAAATCCTCAGGCCTGGTTTAGAAACTTTTTTGATCTCGTGTAATTTTGGCTTTTGATTCTCATATAAAAGACTGATAATAATTTTTGCCCGCCCGCTGCCTGCCTGCCGGCGAGGCAGGGCGAGGTGGGCTTGTGATTTTTTGACGATACCCACAAATTTTTCTTTTTCCAAAACCTTAGCAACTTCCGATTTAAACTTTGAGTAAGGTACCAAAACTTCCGGCTTTTTAGCCATGTATCCATTTTTAATTGTGACAAGCATATCAGCTATTGGATCCACAAAAAATCTCCTTTCGCCGAATTTTAATTTCAAATTTAAAATTGATCATTACCATGATGCCTTTTTGACTCCAGGTATTTCTCCGCGATGTGCAAGATCCCTAAAACAAATTCGACAAATTCCGAATTTACGGATATAAGCTCTTGGCCTACCGCAAAGATGACAACGATTTCGGTGCCGGCTGGCAAATTTTTGTTTTTTCTCATTTTTGATAATCTTAGATTTTTTGGCCATGATTGCCTCCGGCAATATTAGTTTACTTCTTAAAAGGTAATCCTAAGAGTTCAAAAAGTCTTTGGGACTTTTTCTGATCACTATTTTTGACGACTATGGTGACGACTAGTCCTCTGACTTTGTCGATTTTGGCGTAATCTACTTCTGGAAAAATAATCTGCTCAGATAAGCCCAGACTGTAGTTGCCGAATTTATCAAATTTTGTCGTGGTAAGACCCCGAAAATCGCGCATTCTTGGCATAACAATGGCAATTAATTTTTCCAAAAACTGCCAAGCTCTTTTCCTTCGTAGAGTAACCATAACACCAATGGGGTCGTTTTTTTTTAATTTAAAGTTCGAGATTGCTCTTTTGGCACGGGCGACTTTTGGTTTTTGACCTGTAATTTGAGTTAGCTGATCTTTGACTTTTTCTAAAATATCATGACTGGTGATTGCTTCAGCTACTCCCATATTTAAGACTATTTTTTCCATTTGAGGCAGAGCCAAATCATTTTTTATACCAAATTCCTCCTTGAGTTTTGGTTTAACCTCCTCTTTATATTTAGTTAAAATATTCATACTAGGCGTCCTTGACATTTTTTACAAATTCTATTTTTGATCTTGCCTTCTTTGACAAATCCTACTCTGGTAGTTTGAGCGCATTTTGGACAAATAAGAGCAACCTTGCTAACCGGAATGGGCCGAGTAATTTCGTAAATGCCGGAAGCTTTGGTTCTAGTAACTTTCTTGTGTCTTTTATAAATATTAGCTCCGGCAACAACAAGTTTATTTTCAAAGACCAGGACTTTTTCAACCTTGCCTTTGATGCCTTTATCTCGACCAGCTGTAACTTGTACTTGATCACCTACTTTGAACTTAAACATTTAAATAACCTCCTGGGCCATAGAAATGATTTTGGTAAAACCTTTATTTTTTAACTCTTGAGCTACCGGACCAAAAATTCTGGTTGCGAGGGGTATTCCTTTCTCATCGCAAACAACAGCGGCATTGTCTGAAAATCTGATATAAGAACCGTCCGGTCTTCTCGTTTCTTTTCTAGTCCTGACAATAACTGCTTTGACTATTTGATGATCTTTAACTTGACCGGTGGGGCTTGCTCCCCTAACTACACAGGTAACAATTTCTCCAATGCCGGCAAATTTTTTATGGGACATGCCAGGCATACCAATAATAACCAAGTTTCTGGCACCGCTATTGTCGGCAGCTGCCAAAACTGACCTTCTTAAAAGCATCTATCCTAATACCTCCAAAACCTTAAAATTGACGTCTTTTGAGATCGGCCTGGTTTCAACTATTTTTACAATGCTCCCGACTTTTGCTCCAAAATTATCGTGTACTTTGTATCTTGTGGTTTTTTTGATTCGTTTTTTGTAAAGCGGGTGCAAGGTTTGCGAGACAACCTCAACAACTATTGTTTTATTCATCTTATTTGAAACCACGGTACCAATTTTGGTATTAATATTGTTTTTCTTCATTTTTGATTTTTGATCACTTCCATAAAATTTTTCTCAGCTATTATAGTTTTAATCTTGGCGATGTCTTTGCGCTTTTGATTTGCAAGATGGACATTTTTTATTTTGCCTATTTTAAGCTTGAGACGCGTCTGTTTTTCTTCTTTTTCTTGATCGGCAATAATTTTTTTTAGATTCTCAATACTTTTATTTTTTAATTCGTTCAAATCTTTATTTTTCATCGCAATCACCGTCTTTTTGTGTTCATCTTGTAACAACTCTTGTTTTTATTGGTAATTTATGGGCGGCAAGCCTTAATGCTTCTTGGGCAACATTTGCTTCAACGGCACCCATCTCAAAAAGGATCATGCCTGGTTTGACAACTGCTACATACTCGGAAACATCGCCTTTGCCTGAACCCATTCTAGTCTCTGCGGGTTTTTTGGTGACCGGTTTGTCTGGAAATATCCTGATCCAAATACGGCCACCTCTTTTGGTGTAATGGGTCATGGCACGTCTGGCTGCCTCGATTTGTCTAGCGGTCACCCAAGCACTCTCTTCACTTTTTAAACCATAAGAGCCAAACGAGAGGATTGTTCCACGACCGGCAATGCCTTTTCTTTTACCTCTGAACTGTTTTCTATATTTTGCCCTTTTTGGTGCAAGCATAACTTTCCCTTTCCCTTAATAAACTACTCACGGCCGATTCGGTCTGAGCCTCACGGTCGAAGACCTGAAGGCCATAGTTCTCGCTCGCGTGGAATAGACAATAGACAAAATTGTCCAAGCTAAGCTTGTTACAATTTTGGGATTTGTTTTTTTTGAATTTTGATTTGTCATTTTGATGTTTGATTTTTGATTTTGTTACGTTTCTCCTTTATATATCCAAACCTTAACACCGACGGTGCCTGACTTTGGAACTTGAGCATCGACTTTAGCAAAATCAATTTCTGCCCTAATTGTGTGGAGTGGAACGGCACCAATTTTAACCGTCTCTCGTCTGGCTATTTCTGATCCTCCAAGTCTGCCAGAGAGCGAGATACGCACTCCTTTGGCGCCTGATCTTCTAACTCTTTCTTGCGTTTGATTCATTATCCTTCTAAAAGGAATTCGCCTGCCCAGTTGGTCTGCAATAGATTGAGCAATTAAATAAGCATCAAGGTCCGGTGATTTAATCTCTTCAAATCTAATCTCTAGTTTGTCGGAATCTACAATTTTTAATTTCTTGACTAGTGCCGCTTTTAACTGTTCGATACCGGTTCCACCCCGACCGATGGCGATACCCGGCCTGGCGACATGGACGATGGCAACTCGTTTGTCAAAAGAACGCTCGATTTCAACTTTGGAAATCCCAGCGGGTTTTAGATGTTCCATGATAAATTTCCTTATTTTTTGATCCTCCAGAAGATATTGGGAATAAAGACCGTTTTTGGCAAACCATCTGGAGCTCCAGGTATAAATGTTTCCTAGCCTAAAGCCGATCGGGTTAACTTTTTGGCCCATGACAACCTCGCTTTCGTTCGTTAGGTGAAAAGTGAAAAGTGCCGCCAAGGGCGAGCCTTGCTCGCCTCGCTGCGAAGCGGGTCTTTGACGGGAAAAGTGAAAAGTTATGGTAATTTAAAATTAATTTGAAATTTTTCATTGTAATTTTGAACTTTGCATTTTGATTTTTGAATTTTGATTTTCAGAAACAACTTTATTGTCTTTTGATACTTTGTAAGCAGTAGCTGTGTTTTTCGTTTCTCCCTCCAGAATCACTCTTATATGGCTGGTTCTTCTTAAAATTGGATGGGCTCTGCCCCTGGCAACTGCCCGGAAGCGTTTAAAAACAGGTCCCTTGCCAACTAAGATTTCTTTAAAGGCCAAGGAGTTCTGGTCAAGATTAAAATTGTTTTTGGCGTTGGCAATTGCCGAGGCAATTACTTTTTTAAGAATCGGCGCCGATCGCTTATTGACAAAATTTAAAATTTGAACAGCTTTTTGTGGAGGCGTCTTTTTTATTTGATCCACAACAAGTCGTACCTTTTCAGGTGATACTCGGACTGATTTGGCTACTGCTGTTACTTCCATACTCTAATCTCCTTGTCGCGTTTTATTTCTTAGTTGTTGATTTCTCGGTAATTTTCCCGTGCCCGCGAAATACTCTGGTTGGGGCAAATTCACCAAGTCTATGACCAACCATTGGTTCGCTGATAAAAACACTGATGAAAGTACGCCCATTGTGAATCGAAAAAGTATGATTGACAAATTCCGGCGGAATTTGGCTTGCTCTGGCCCAGGTTTTGATTGGCTCTTTTTTACCCGATTGTTTTTGAGCCATAACTTTTTTTAACAACTTTTGATCCACATACGGACCTTTTTTACTTGATCTTGCCATTTTCTACATCCCCTTCCAATTTAAATTGATTTTTATTTCCTCTTTTGAATAATAAATTTATCTGACGGTTTGTTTTTCTTTCTGGTTTTTTTGAAGGCGGGTTTGCCCCAGGGTGTTTTGGGATGCATGCCTGTGCCCGATCTGCCTTCACCACCGCCATGGGGGTGTGACCCTGGATCCATAGCAACCCCCCGCACTTTCGGACGCTTGCCCATGTGGCGGGATCTGCCAGCCTTTCCAATCGAGATATTCTTCCAATCTAAATTTCCAACTTGACCAACCGTGGCGAAGCAACTGGCGTGTATTTTCCTAACTTCTTTAGAGGGGAATTTGAGGTGGACCCAATTGCCTTCTCTGGCAACAACAATGGCACCTGCGCCTGCGCTTCTTACTATTTGACCTCCGGCTCCGGGGATAAGTTCGATATTATGAACCACTGTACCAATAGGCATTTTACCGAGAGGCAGGGCATTGCCCGGTTTTATCGGAGCAATCTGGCCCGTCATAACCTCAGTTGCAATCTTAAGACCAATTGGAGCCAGAATGTATCTTTTTTCGCCATCAGCATAGTGAAGAAGGGCAATATTGGCAGAGCGATTAGGATCGTATTCAATTGCCGCAACTCGTGCCGCAATATCTCTTTTATCTCTTTTAAAATCAATCACTCTAAAATTCCTTTTGGCCCCTCCACCTTTACCACGCATGGTTACCCTACCCGCTGATCTTCCGGCCTTTTCTAAAAGACGATAGACCAGTGATTTTTCGGGTCTTGTTTTAGTTATTTCGCCAAAGATTAAGCCTGTTTTGAATCGTTGTCCGGGCGTTGTTGGTTTAAAAACTCTTAGTGCCATTTATCCTTCCTTCCCTTCTGCTGATGTTGTTTGGATATCCTTTTCCTTTGGCGATGGGTGTCTTTTTTTCGACTTTTCACTTTCTTTTTTTGGTGAAATCATGGCAATAGATTGACCCGCCTTCAGCCAAACAATAGCCTTTTTGCCGCCACCAGTTTTTGTCTCTTTTCTCGTCCTGGCAATTCTTTTGGTTTTAAAAGCACGTGTGGCAACGTTGACTTTTTGAACTTCTACAGAAAATTGTTTTTCAACTTGTTTCTCAATTTGATCTTTTGTGGATCGCGCATCGACTAAAAAAGTGTAGATGCTTTTTTCCATTTGCTTGTAAGCTTTCTCGGAAAGAATTGCTTTTTTAATAACGTCGGTGGTTTTCATTTTATTTGAAAAGAACTTACCGCCTCTTTTGAAATCAACAATTGATTGTTTTTCAGAACGATGTTTGCATTTAGGTTTTGAGCGGTTTCAACTGAAACTTGCGAAATGTTACGAGAGGCTAGTTTTACATTTTTTCCGCCAGCCGGCGGATTGGCAGATAGAACTAAAAGCGTGTCGCCTTTTGCCCGGAGTTTTAAAAGAAGATTGGCAATAATTTTTGTTTTTGGTTCTATTTTTTCGATATTTTGGATAACTTTGATATGACCGGATTTAAATTTGAGAGAGAGCGAGTGGATTAGAGCTTTGTGTTTCATTTTCTTAGGTAAAGAGAGTTTCACTTCCCGATAGTGCGGCCCAAAGGCCTTTCCCCCGCCAACCCAAAGCGGTGAACGAATCGATCCGGCTCTGGCCCGACCTGTGCCTTTTTGACGATGCGGTTTTCTTCCACCGCCGCGGACTTCGCTTCGTGTTTTGGTATTAGCAAAATGTCCAGACTGGTTGGCAAAATAGACCCTGACCGCTTGGGCCAGAAGATTTTGATTGGGAGTTTGGCCAAAAATTTCCTTTGGTAAATTGATTGTTCCCTGTACTCTGCCTTGAGTATCAAATACTTGAGCTGCCAGTTTTGGTATGGCAAGTTTCTTTTGACTCTTTCGGGGTGAGCTTTCAACTTTCAGACGTGTTTTGAAAACTCCTTGTCTGGCCTTTTCCGGAGCAATTTTTTTAGGGTCGGCCTTTACGGTTTTTACCTTGATAACTTTTGCTTGTTTTGTGACTTTTGTTTTTTGCTTCATTTTCTTTACGCTGGCTTTGCAGCCACTGATTATGGCAAATCGGATTGGCCTGATTGCGGTTTCTTCTCTTCTTCCAGTTTCTGGTTGTCGCCCTTGGCTTGGGCCGCACCAGAATCGGTGCGGGGTGAAGTTGCAGGTTTTTCCTTCGGCTCTTCCTCCTCTTTTGGTGGTGGTTTATAGCCCTTAACTTTGCCGGTTTTTTCGATTATTAAAAATCCGTTTTTGACACCCGGCACCGAACCTTTAACGATAAGTTGACTTGCGGCGCTATCAACTTCAATAACCTCAAGACCTGTAATTGTTAATTTGGCGTGACCCATGTGCCCGGCCATTTTTTTACCTTTATAAACACGGCCTGGTGTTGTAGTCTGGCCAATGGAACCCGGTGCCCTGTGACGATCACTTTGTCCGTGAGTTTTAGGTCCGCCAGCAAAACCCCATCTTTTGACTGTCCCTGCGAATCCCTTACCGCGAGTGATACCGCAAACTTTAACTTGATCACCCGGCTCAAAAATAGAAAGGGTGATTTTGTCGCCAGTTTTGACCACGTCTGACGTGGTTTTGATCTTTTCCGAACCGGTAATCTCTGCTTGAGCAATTTTGATCTCTCTTTTATACTTTGGGGCAAAGCCCAATGCTGAAATAAAGGCATTCTCAGTTTTTTTGGCCTTCTTTTTTTGACCCAGGCCAAGCATTATTTGCCCATCTTTTTTTAAAATCACGACATTCGGATCGACCTGGACTACGGTGACGGGTAATCGACGACCAAGTTGATCAAAACGAACAGACATTTCCTTTTTAATACCGAGTATTGTAGTTACCATCCTAATTTATCCTAATTTTTACCAAAAAGGCAGGACTCCTTAAATTCTCCCCAATCGAGTCAGGCTCGATTGGGGACCCCGATAAGAAAAATCTCCTATGGAGCTTTCAGGTGTCCTACCGATTAACAAATCGTCAATTGTTGAGCGTTAATTGTTAATGGTTATTTTTATTTAATTTTAGCAAGTACCTCCAAATTTTCTGTAATTCTAATCTATCCGAATATAATTAATCCTAATGAATCCGAATATTAGGATAAATTCGCATTTACATCTTAATTTCGATATCTACCCCCGCGGGAAGATCAAGATGCGTTAGGGAATCAATTGTTTTATTCGTCGGCTCGATAATATCAATAAGCCTCTTGTGAATGCGCATTTCAAACTGTTCTCTGGCGTCTTTATCGGTATGCGGACTGGTAAGAACAATGAATTTCTCAAACTTTGTCGGCAAAGGAATCGGGCCGGAAATTTTAGCACCGGTTGACAGTGCCGTGTTGATAATGTCCTTACAGGCCGCATCCATAACCCGTGCGTCGTATGCTTTAAGTTTGACTCGAATTCTACCTTTTGGCATGGTTTTTCTTTTAATGTGCTATTTAATTTTGTGTCCGTTATTTGCTTTCAGCTTAACCTAACGGTTTTGTACTTAAATGCCTTGCTTTAAAACCAATTGTGACTCCGGTTTTAGGGTATCGGAATTCCTTAATAACAGGTTATATAAGGTCCTGAAATGAGTTCAGGACGACCATAATGTTGATTGAGCGATAAGAGCCGAGAAGTTTCTTTATTACTCTAAGCGGTTAGGCTTGAAGCTTAAACTTGTTGATTTCATATATTGGTTCTCGACTTCGCTCCAGAATAACAATAATTACCAATTGTATCAAAAAAAATCCCCCTTGAGCAACTCTTGGGGGAAGTTCATTGCGCTTAGGCAATAATTTTAGCAACGACTCCGGCGCCAACAGTATGGCCGCCTTCGCGAACTGCAAACCTAAGTCCTTCTTCCATGGCGACGGGCACAATCAATTTTACCTTCATTTTGGTGTTATCACCAGGCATGACCATTTCGGTACCCTCCGGCAAAGTCGCTTCACCGGTGACATCAGTCGTCCTGACATAAAACTGTGGTCTGTACCCTGTGAAAAATGGGGTATGTCTGCCACCTTCTTCTTTGGTTAAGACATAAACTTCTGCCTCAAATTCGGTATGAGGAGTGGTTGAGCCGGGTTTGGCTAAAACTTGACCTCGCTCAACATCATCTTTCTCGATTCCTCGAAGTAAAACGCCGATATTGTCACCAGCCTGACCTTGATCAAGCTCTTTTCTGAACATTTCAACGCCGGTGACAATCGTTTTTTTAGTGGGCCGAATGCCGATTATTTCAACCTCATCATTGACCTTAACAACTCCCCGCTCGACTCTTCCGGTAACGACCGTGCCGCGACCTTTTATGGAGAAAACATCTTCAACTGGCATTAAGAATGGTTTATCAAGGTCTCGAGTCGGGGTCGGAATTTTTTCATCAACCGCAGCCATTAAGTCTTCGATTGCTTTGGTGGCTTCGGAATCACCTTCAAGGGCCTTTTTGGCAGAACCGCGGATGATGGTGGCGTTTTTGCCGTCGTATTGATATTTGTCTAAAAGTTCGCGAACTTCAAGTTCAACGAGGTCTAAAAGTTCGGGATCGGAAACCATATCGACTTTATTCAAGAAAACGACAATTGCCGGAACATTGACTTGACGGGCCAGAAGAACGTGTTCTCTTGTTTGGGGCATGGGACCGTCAGGAGCTGAAACAACTAAAATTGCGCCATCCATTTGAGCGGCTCCGGTGATCATGTTCTTGATGTAGTCGGCATGACCGGGAGCATCGATATGGGCGTAATGCCGTTTTTCGGTTTCGTATTCGACATGGGTAATATTGATAGTGATTCCACGCTGTTTTTCTTCAGGGGCATTGTCAATCTGATCAAAGGACTTGGCCTGAGCCAGACCTTTTTTGGAAAGGACTTGGGTGATCGCGCTGGTTAGCGTGGTTTTACCATGGTCAACATGACCAATGGTTCCGATATTAACATGTGGTTTTGTTCTTTCGAATTTTTCGGCCATATTACCTTTAGGGAACAACTAAGATAAACCCCTTTGATCGTAAACAAATAATAATATCAGTTTTAGTCACAATAAATGCGACTTCTCTGGCAGGCGGAGCAACTGATATTTGATCGATAGTTTATACGATTAGCGCAACAAAATGCAAGTAGTAAAATTCTTTAACTAACTTTCTTTAACATTACCCTTAACCTTGGCAACAATTTTATCGGCAATATTTTGCGGCACTTCCTCGTAGTGAGACGGTTCCATGTACGCCGAACCTCTACCTTGGGTCATCGAACGAAGTGTAGTTACGTATCCTGACATTTCGGAAAGAGGAACAAGAGCGGTAATAATAACACTGTTTGCCCGATGTCCACTTGAGAGTATTTGCGCACGTTTTGCGGAAAGATCACCAATGACATCACCCATGAATTCTTCCGGAATGGTGACTTCAACTTTCATAATAGGTTCTAAAAGACAAAGATTGGCACGTTTAACGGCCTCTTCTAGAGCTAATGATCCGGCGATTTTAAAGGCAATATCGGAGGAATCAACATCATGATAACTACCGTCATAGACCGCTACTTTCATGTCAACTATTGGATATCCGGCCAGAACTCCTATATCCATCTTTTCGCGAACGCCTTTCTGGATTGAAGAAATAAATTCTTGGGGAATGGCTCCACCTCTAATCTCGGAAACGAATTGGAATCCCTCTCCACGTCCCATGGGTTCAACTCTTAAAAAGCAATGACCATATTGTCCACGGCCTCCGGTTTGCCTAATGTATTTACCTTCGGCTGTGGCAGTATTTTTGATTGTTTCCCTGTAGGCAACTTGGGGGCTGCCAACATTGGCTGCCACTCTAAATTCCCGGTGCATTCTGTCTACTAAAATTTCCAGGTGCAGCTCGCCCATGCCCGAGATAATGGTTTGGCCGGTTTCCAAATCGCTTTTGATGCGGAAAGTTGGATCTTCTTCTGAAAGTCGCGACAGGGCATAACCAAGTTTTTCTTGGTCGGCTTTAGTTTGCGGTTCGATAGCCAGCGAGATTACCGGTTCGGGAAAGGAGATTGATTCCAAAATGATTGGTGCTAACCCATCACATAAGGTGTCACCAGTGGCCGTATTTTTAAGCCCAACAACGACAATAATTTCTCCGGCGTAAGCTTCTGGAATTTCTTCTCTGGCGTTGGCATGCATTAAAAGAATTCGGCTGATTCTCTCCTGATCATTCTTGACGCTATTTGCAACCGAGGTTCCGGATTTCAATTTGCCAGAGTAGACCCGTAAGTAGGTAAGTTTACCGACATGGGGATCGACTTGGATTTTAAAGGCAAGGGCTGCAAAGGGCGCTTCTATAACTTGTTTGCGGATTTCTTTTTGGTTCGTTTTAGGATTAATGCCTTCGACCTTTTCGATATCTACCGGGGAGGGTAAATACTGGACAACAGCATCCAAGAGTGGTTGTACTCCTTTGTTTCGAAGACTTGAACCTGCCATTACAGGAACTATTTTATAATCAATAACCGCACGTCTTAAGGCTTTTTTAAGATCGTTAATATCAAGTTCTTCCTGTGCCAGGTATTTCACAAGAAGCGCCTCATCAGTTTCAACTATTTTTTCGATAAGCTCATGACGATATTTTTCGACCTTTTCTTTTTCTGTGGGGGGTATTGGAGTTTCAACAAACTTGGCACCATATGGATCAGTTTCATCCCAAACATACGCTTTCTGATCAAATAAATCGATTATTCCCTTGAAGTCGCTTTCTGCACCTAAGGGTAAATTAATAGGGTAAGCCGGAGCACCTAATCTTTTTTTGATTGAAGCGAGTGTGGCAAAAAAGTCAGCGCCAATCTTATCCATTTTGTTAACAAAACAGATTCTTGGAACCTTATACTTATCCGCTTGGCGCCAAACAGTTTCTGATTGTGATTGAACACCTTCTTCGGCATCAAGAACCGTAACTCCTCCATCCAAAACACGCAGTGATCTTTCGACTTCAGCGGTAAAATCAACGTGGCCGGGGGTGTCAATGAGATTGATTCTTGCGGGGATATTGGCAAACGGACCTTGTTTTGGGGTCCAAAAGGTAGTAATGGCGGCGGAAACAATGGTTATACCTCTTTCTTTTTCCTGAGCCATCCAATCGGTGACGGTAGTACCCTCATCGATATTACCAAGCTTATAGGTTCTGCCAGTGTAATAAAGAATGCGTTCGGTAGTGGTCGTTTTGCCAGCATCAATGTGGGCAATAATGCCGATGTTTCTGATTTGTTCGAGTGGATAGAGTCGTGATTTATTAGTCGCCATTTTAAATTTGATAGATTATTTTGAATTTTCGCCAGATGGCGGATCGTTAGTTGGGGCTGGAGATGGAGGGTGTTTCAGGTTTTTAATTTCTGTTTTTATTCCGGTAATCATTGCCCGAAGAACAGAGACTTCTTCATCGGCAAGTTCCCAAGCAGCATTTTCATTCCAGTTAGAAGTTGACTCCTGGTATGCTTGACCATATTTGGCTAAAGCTTCCTTGAGTTTAACTTCTTCAAGCTCTTTAAGCCGTTTCTTAAGATCTCTTAATTTTTGAGCTTTTGTTTGGATTTCTCTCATTCTAATTGTTATCTTATTATTATATACACAAACTCCTTCAATAATTAAAGAGATTTAAATTGTTGAAGAGTGTTTAGAAAACTAAGCGGGAATTATATCAGCAGATTGTGCTTCTTGGCAAGTTAAGGCGCTCCTTGTGATACATCAACCCTAATTGTTTTGCGAGCTTCCTGATATTTTCTCAGTGAACTTCGTTCACCATCGAAAATGGGCGAAGGCCTTGTTCGCTTCGGCCATACGGTGCATTTCTTCTTTCTTGGCAACCGCTCTACCATGGCCTTCGGCGGCTTCCAATATTTCTGTTGCCAGCTTTGAGATGATTAATGGTTTGTTCTTGAGTTTTTCTACTTCTTTGACAGAACGACCTTGGGCCGCGGCGACTAACCAAGTGAGAGCCAGTGATTGTCTTCGAAAACTCCTAACTTCCATTGGTACCATATAGGAGGCTCCCCCAACCCGTCTTGGCCTAACTTCTATCTTTGGGGTAATATTTTCGAGGGCTTTTTCAAAGGTTCTTAAAGGATCTTGGCCTTTTTCTCTAATTTTTTCAAAGGCTTCATAAACAATTTTGGCGGCCAAAGATTTTTTACCGCTTATCATAAGCTTATTGATAAGCTTGGCAATGGTTGGGTTTTGGAAAATAGGATCCGGTTTGATTTGTCTTTTTTCGACTCTTCCTGTTCTAGGCACAGCAACGCTCCCTTCGGTCGCAAGTGATAAGTGATAAGTTTTGGAAATTCGACATTTTAATTATTCAATCGGTTGGGCTTGGGATGCAACGGCGGCGCCAACAGTGGTTGCAGCTTGAGCGCCTGTGACTGCCCCTGACTTTTTGGTGCCGTAAAGTGAACGGCCCTTTCGTCTTCCGGCCACGCCAGTCGTATCGTATTTCCCACGAATTATGTGGTATTTGACTCCAGGTAAGTCCTTAACACGGCCGCCACGAATTAAAACAACGGAGTGTTCGGCAAGTTCATGGCCAATCCCCGGAACATAAGCTGTAACTTCTTGTTTATTGGACAGGCGAACACGGGCTACTTTTCTTAAAGCCGAATTAGGTTTTTTGGGCGTCATGGTTTTGACGATGACGCAGACACCTCTCTTTTGACCAGAAGGATAATAAACATAACGATTGACACGATTATTGAACGCACGACGCAGCGCTGTTGCCCTAATTCTTTTGGGTTTTGACTTTCTGCCTTTTCTAATAAGTTGATTTACTGTTGGCATAAAATTACCTCAAGTTTCAAGTTTAAATTGTAAAGATAAAAATTACAATCTTTGAATTATAGCAAAATCGGGGTAGATTGCAAGCTAGGTAGGAGTTATTGGGTATCAATTCTTTTAAAAAAGGCCGAGGACGATCAGCTCTTGGTGGGGTTCCTTATACCACTCGGCGATCACCTTTAATTCCAATTCAGCAAAGTCCGTCTGACCTGTATTTAAAAATCTATGCCTGACTGGAAGAGTGGGTTTAAGCCTATCTGAAAGATGGCCTACAGCTTCAGAAACAGACCTGGTTGTTTCATCGCAAGACTTGCTCCCTTTTTCTATCGGCGTAATTACTTCTGCGAGCAGCGTGCTCCCACACCTAGGATAGTTAGAAATCAGAAAAGCCACACCAGCTACTCTGGGAAGAGTCTGGAGTTTGTTTAAAAAATCCTTTACCGGTTCAGAAATGGGATCGGGGTTATCCCCAATCTCACAGAGCCGCTCGGCAACAATTCCGGCTAACTCTACTGAGAATTCCTCAGGTGACGCAAGGTACTCCTCCTCGCCGCCGTTTCCTCCTGATTGCCACTCTTTTGCCATGGTTGCAACTCAGCTTAATTCTAGCAAAAATTTTAAGTTCTGAGAATCTTGGAATCTCACTCTATTTTTGCCCGGTCAGGGCTTGTGGGTATTAATCTTCCAATTATGACGTTTTCTTTAAGACCCAGAAGACGATCGTCTTTACCTTCAATGGCAGCATCGGTTAAAACACGGGTTGTTTCTTGGAAAGAAGCTGCAGAAAGAAAACTATCGGTATAAAGCGCCGCTCTGGTTATTCCCAGAATAACAACTTGGGCAGTTGCTGGTTCACCGCCTTCGGCTAAAACTTTGGCATTTTCTTCTTGAAACTTGTTTTTACCGATTAGTTCACTTGGCAGAAAGACAGTATCGCCAGATGACTCGATTCTAACCTTCTCGCTCATTTTTCGGACAATTACCTCGAAATGTTTGTCGTGGATGACTACCCCTTGGCTTTCGTAAACCTCTTGGGTACCGTCGATGATGTATTTTTGTGCTATTTCCAGGCCTGAAATTGCTAAGATCTCTTTAACGTCCAAGTATCCTGTCGAAAGTGCAGTGCCGGCGGTAATTAATTGTCCATCGGTTACGGCAAGTTCTGCTGTCGGCAGAGCCGTATATTCCCTTTCTTGTGACGGCTTAAGATTAGTACTTTTGATTCTTATACTATAACCGTCTTTCGTTTCCTCTATTTTAACCTTACCTGTAATTTCCGAAATCTGGGCGACGTATTTTGGAGTACGGACTTCAAAAAGTTCTTCGACTCTTGGCAAGCCTTGCGTGATATCGAGACCAACAATTCCTCCCGTATGAAAAGTTCTCATGGTCAACTGAGTCCCCGGCTCGCCTATCGACTGGGCAGCTATGACTCCAACGGGGGTACCAAGCGCCACAAGGGTCCTGGCGACTAAGTCCATCCCGTAACATTTGGCGCACAAGCCATATTTTGCTTCACAGGTGATAGGTGAATAGACTTGGATTTTTTCGATATCGCTTTTTTCCAAATCTTGTGCAATGTTTTCGGTAAGTAGCGTGCCTTTTGGTGCTAAAACTTTTTTGCTTTTGGGAGAAATAACATCAGCTGCTGTAATCCTGCCCAGCAGCCTTGTGGAAAACGGCGCTCGCCGTTTGTCTTGTCGAGAAATAGTAATACCTTTTTGGGTAGCGCAATCTTCCAATCTGACAATGGCATCATGGGCAACATCAACGAGCCTTCTGGTAAGGTATCCACTTTCCGCAGTTTTGATGGCACGATCTGCCAGTCCTTTTCTGGCTCCTCGGGCACTGGTGAAATATTCAAAAACAGAAAGGCCCTCTCTAAAGTTTGATTTGATCGGCAAAGGGACAATACTGCCGGAGGGGTCTGTAACTAGACCTCGAATTGCAGCAAGCTGTTTGATTTGTTCGGCGGTCGCCCGAGAACCACCTGAATCAGAGATAATTTTGATAGAATTGTCCTTTGGTAAGTTCTTCCAAGTAAGATCGGCAAGCTCGTTTGTTGTTGAAAGCCAAACTTCTTGCGAAAGGCGTTTTTCTTCATCACGGGTGATTAAACCAAGCTTAAAGTTTTTTTCAATAGACTCGACTTCTTTTTCTGCTTTTTCGATGATTTTCGATTTTTCATCGACAATCATACAATCGAAAACGGAAACGGAAAGACCCGAGAAGGTGGCACCTTCAAAACCAAAACTTTTAAGTTTATCGATAAGTTCGATTACTTCATCTTCTTTCAGGGTGTTGATGCTGGTATCTATTAACCTTTTAATTGTTGAGGCAGTAATTGGTTCGTTAATGAACTTAAGAGACTGGGGAAGTTGAATGTTGAAAAGAACTCTACCTGCCGAGGTTGTCAGGGTTTCTTTGCCAATTTTTACCTGGATCTGTTGTCTGGTTTTGATTTTAGCAGACTCTTTGGCAAGAATGACCTCGGTTTCGCTTTCAAAAACATTATCGTATGGAGGTGTTTTTGTGTCTAACAAGGTGAGATAATAAACACCGAGGGCCATTTCTTTGTTTGGCAAAGTGATCGGTGAGCCATCTGCTGGCCTGAGCAGATTTTTGCCAGCCATCATTAGCGCGATTGCTTCTTCTTGCGATTTTAAAGAAAGGGGAACGTGGACGGCCATTTGATCTCCGTCAAAATCCGCATTAAAGCCCGCACAGATACAAGGATGAATTCTAATGGCATCGCCCTCTATCAAAATTGGATAGAATGCCTGGATTCCCAGACGATGCAGAGTCGGAGCTCGGTTTAAAAGAATTGGATGGTTTTTAGTAATTTCTTCTAAGATGTCCCAAATTTCTCCACTTCTTCGTTCTAAATAATGCTTGGCACTTTTAACGTTTGGTGCAAGCGCAAGGGTTATTATTTCACGCAGCACAAATGGTTTAAACATCTCAAGTGCCATCTCTTTGGGAATGCCGGCTTGGTTGAGGTTTAACTCGGGTCCGACGACAATCACAGACCTACCCGAATAATCGACTCTTTTGCCTAAAAGATTTTGTCTGAATCTTCCTTGTTTACCTCTGAGCATGTCGGAGAGCGAGCGTAGTGCAGGAGTAAGTCTGGTTGCTTTAGTTCGTTGTGAATCGATGAGGGCATCAACGGCTTCCTGCAGCATTCTTTTTTCATTCCTAAGGATAATTTCTGGCGCACCCAATTCAATAAGTTTTTTGAGTCGGTTATTTCTGTTTATTACCCTTCGGTAAAGATCATTAAGATCGCTAGTTGCAAATCTACCGCCAGAAAGTTGAACCATTGGTCGCAGATCTGGTGGTAAAACCGGCAAAATTTTGGCGATCATATAGGTCGGTAAAATGCCAGCTTTGCGCATATTTTCAACAACTCTGAGTCTCTTGGTAGCTTTAAGATGTCTTTGGCCGGTAGTTCTGGTGATTTCTTCCTTAAGTGAAGCTGATAATTGGGAAAGGTCAATTTTTTCAATGATTGCCAGTAAGGCTTCGGCACCCATGCCGACTTTAAAGAAATCGCAAGAATTGTAATCGCCTAACTTAAGATATTCATCTTCTGAAAGAAGATCACGATGTTTAATGGATCTGGTCATATCAATGATATTTTTGTAAATTTCCTCGAGTCTTGAAATTTCCTGAGCGTTTTCATCACGAAGCTTGGCTGCTTTCTGGCGCATGGCAAGTTTGATTTCTTCAATCTTTAAATCTGTCTGTTCTTTAACAATATTTTTTTTAGATTTGATGGCTGAAATTTCCTTCTTAACTTGGTTTTCTTCCTCCTCGAGTTTCTTTTTAAGGATGGCGTCTTGTTCCTTACGCTTGACATCTTGCTCGGTTTCAAGCCTTTTGATGGTTTGACGCCTGGCCTCATCATCGACTTGGCAGACTATATAAGAAGCAAAATAAACAACCGACTCTAAGCTTCTTGGAGCAATATCTAAAATTAATCCCAATTTTGAGGGACTACCTTTAAAGAACCAGTTATGGGCGACGGGGGCTGCAAGATTAATATGCCCCATGCGTTCTCTTCTAACTCGAGACTGAGTAACTTCAACGCCACATTTGTCGCATATAATGCCACGATACCTAATTTTCTTATATTTGCCACAGTAACATTCCCAATCTTTGGTTGGACCAAAAATTCGTTCATCGAAAAGGCCGTCTTTTTCAGGTTTTAAAGTTCGGTAATTGATGGTTTCTGGTTTTGTAACTTCGCCAAACGACCATGTTTTAATGTCGTCCGCTGAGGCAAGTGTTAATCTTAATGTTTCAAAATCAATTAGTTCATTCATGAGATTGGTCCCTCCTCAAGTTCCATGGGGCTGTCTTTGGTGATTTCTGTCTCACTTGCAACTATTTCGCTCCCCACGATTTCGGCAAATTCTTGGACTTTCTTGGTTTCTTCCTCGGATTGGGGGATTTCTTCTGTCGCCTCTTTGGTTTTAGCGCCGATTGTTTGAACATTTAAAGATAAACTATTTAATTCTTTAACTAAGACTTTAAATGATTCCGGTATGAGAGCCTGGGGGATTTCGGTTCCTTTAATAATTGCTTCGAAGGCCTTGGCACGACCTACAATGTCGTCAGATTTGATGGTTAGCATTTCCTGTAAGGTGTAAGCTGCGCCATAAGCTTCAAGAGCCCAGACCTCCATTTCGCCAAGACGTTGGCCGCCCATCTGAGCCTTGCCGCCAAGTGGCTGTTGAGTAATTAGGGAGTAGGGTCCGGTTGAGCGGGCATGAGTTTTATCTTCAACCATATGAATAAGCTTCATAATGTAGGCATTTCCAACAACAATTGGTCTATCAAATGGTTGTCCGGTCCGGCCGTCGTAGAGAGTTACGCGACCATCTGTCGGTAGACCTGCTTTTTTAAGCTCAGAGATAATACGTTCTTCTGAGACATGTTCAAAAACAGGTAGGGCAACTTTATAGCCAAGTTTGGAAGCGGCCCAGCCAAGGTGGGTTTCTAAAAGTTGGCCCAAATTCATACGGGAAAGAACAGAAAGGGGGCTAATGATAATATCTATTGGCGTACCGTCTGGAAGATAAGGCATGTCGGGCCGCGGGACGATCTTTGAGATAACACCCTTGTTGCCATGACGACCAGCAAGTTTATCGCCAACAACTACCTTGCGGATTTGGGCAACTTTGACAAAAATCTTGAAAAGGACACCATGCTCCAATTCATCCCCTTTATCACGAGACAAAATCTTAATGTCGATAACTGTACCTTTTTCCCCGTGGGGCATTCTAAGCGAAGTGTCGCGAACTTCACGAGCCTTTTCTCCAAAAATTGTTCTCAACAATCTTTCTTCTGCGGTTAATTCGGTTTCGCCCTTGGGTGCAATTTTGCCGACTAAAATATCATTCGGGCCAACTTCGGCACCGATAACGACAATGCCTTTTTCATCTAAATTCGCCAAATCTTCTTCTGAAACATTAGGAATGTCGCGGGTTGTTTCTTCTGGTCCCAGCTTGGTTTCAACAACCGATGTTTCATACTCTTCGATGTGGATTGAGGTTAAAACATCTTCTCTGGAGAGTCTATCTGAAATGACAATGGCGTCTTCATAACCCAGACCATCAAAACTCATATAAGCGATTGTTAAATTTTGGCCGATTGCCAATTCGCCATCATCAGTTGCCGAACCGTCGACTAGAACATCTCCCTTTTTGATCTTTTGATTTATTACCACCTTGGGTCTTTGTGAGTAACAGGTACTTTGCGGAGATCTGGCAAACTTTTGGGTTGGAATGGTTATTTGGCCGTCTTTCGTTTTTAAAATAAGCTTTTTGGCATCGACATAGACAACTTCACCATCTTGAGGACTTCTAACAACTCGACCCATATTGGTGGCAACAACTTCTTCCATGCCGGTACCAACTTGCGGTGCTTGGGGTTTGATTAATGGAACGGCCTGGCACTGCATATGAGTTCCCATTAAAGCACGATTAGCCTCATCATGGGCCAAAAATGGAATAAGCGAGGCTGAAGTTCCGACAACTTGTCTGGGGATAACATCGATAAAATTGACCGCATCGGTAAGTGCGGTTGTGAATTCGCCTTTATAACGGACAGGGATCCTGTCTGCTTCCAGATAGCCATTTTTGTCTATTTCGACTTGAGCATGAGTAATGTAATAATCTTCTTCGTCATCTGCCGCAAGATAAACGACTTCGTCGGTCACTTGGGCTCTACCGTTTTTTGCCTTGACAACTTTTTTATAAGGAGCTTCTAGAAATCCATATTCATTTACACGGCAGTAAAGTGCCATGTAGGTAACAAGGCCAATATTTGGGCCTTCTGGTGAACGGACCGGGCAGATCCTGGAGTATTGAGAATGATTAATGTCCCGAATGGAAAAAGCAGCTCTTTCTCTGGCAATGCCGCCGGTACCCATGACAGTTAACCTTCTGAGGTTATCCAGTTCTGAAAGTGGATTGGTTTGATCTAAAATAGTAGAAAGTTGAGAGGACCGGAAAAATTCATTGATAGCCGAAATCAATGGTCTGGCGTTGATGAGCGCGGCTGGGGCCGGAACGGTATCTATCGGGGTAAGACTCATTCTTTCTTTGACCACACGTTCCAGTCTTAAAACTCCGATTCTAAAAGCATTCTGGGCTATGAGTTCACCAACACGTCTCACCCGGCGGTTCCCTAAGTGATCAATGTCATCGACTAGACCATTACCTTTTAAAAGCTCGAATAGGTAGGCAATGGCTGCTATAAAATCCGGAGGCGAAAGTACAAGATCTTTTTCATCTTTTTCCCAAGCAAGCTTTTCTTTAATTTTTGCGAGGCGTTTTTCAATTTTGTATCTACCAACCTTTCCGAGAGAATATCGTCGAGGATTGAAAAACATATTTTCGACTAAAGCTTTGGCATTGTCTAAGACCACATGATCACCCGGACGCATTCTGCGATAAATTTCCAAGAGTGCTTCTTCTTGAGTGGTGGTAGTGTCTTTGGCGAGGGTATTTGCGATGAGTTTTTGCGAAATTTCATCGGTAACATTTTCAAAAAGCCGGTGAATTTGGTCATCTGCAAATCCAACCGCTTTGAGAAATAAAGTAACAGGAAACTTGCGGCGTCTGTCAATTTTGACCGTGATGATATCGTTTTTGGTGATGGCAAATTCAAGCCATGAACCACGAAGGGGCCTAATTTCACAATTATAAAGATTTTTGCCTGTTGTAGGATCAATTTCAGCGGAATAGTAAACTCCAGGAGCACGTACTAATTGAGTAACTACTGCCCGTTCTATCCCATTAATTATAAAGGAGCCTTTTTCCAGCATTAATGGAAGATCGCATAGGAATACTTCCTGGGTGTTTTTGCCCCCAGTTTGCTTATTGACAACCTGGGCTTCTATCTTGAAGGGGACATCATAGGTGATGCCTTTCTCAATGGCTTCTTCCGGTGTATGTTTTGCCTTCCCTAAGTTGTAAGCGCCAAACGAAAGTGTAAAGTTTTTACCGGTGAAATCTTCTATTGGAAAAACTTCGTCTATAACCTCACGGATTCCTTCCTTTAAAAAGGCATCAAAAGAATCTCTTTGAACTTTTACCAAGTCCAAGGATGGTAAGTTAATGTTTGAAGGCTGTTCCCAGGAGATACGTTTTACCACTGGTTATTTTGTTTTGCTATATATTAATAATTAATAACTGATTGAGCAAGAGGATCAGGCCAATTCTGGTTTTGTCGGATTAAAATCTAGCCAGCTCATTAGTTGAGAAGACCAGGGTTACTTGGATGATCCACAGGATTTTTATTTGATACAACAAAAATAAAGGTACAATAAGTACCCCTCTTTAAAAGGATGTATCTTCCCTGTTTTATACCACTGACTATTTGCTTTTGTCAACCCGCGTGTCGTGTATAGAAATTCCGAATTCTAGAGAAACTCTTGAATATTTTTGTTATGTTCCTCGATGGTTTTGGCAAAATGAATTTTACCTTCTTTGTCATGGAGGTAATAAAGGTAGTCTGTTTGAGTTGGGGTTGCTGCTGAGCGAATTGATTCAAGACCTGGATTGGCAATAGGAGCCGGTGGCAGGCCGGGGTTTAGGTAGGTGTTGTAGGCTGATTTGACGCTTCGATAGTCTTCCTGAGTAATGGACGGCCACCAGCTGCTGTTGGCAACATCATAACCTTTGGCGTATTGAACAGTGGCGTCTACCTGGAGGGCAAGACCAGTGTTTAATCTATTAATTAAAATTCCGGCGATAATTGGTCTTTCTTCGTTTGTTTTAGCTTCTCTTTCAATCAGTGATGCCAGAATTATGACTTCTTCTTCTTTAAGGTTATTTTTGCTACCGGCTGAGGTGATTTTTTTATCGACCTTATCTTCGAAAGTTTTTCTAAGGCGCTGAACGATATCTTGGGATGAGGCATCGCGTGCGATAAGATAGGTGTCCGGAAACATGTAACCCTCGAGGGCTATTTTTATGAACTCGTTTTTATCGAACTGGTATTTATCGTTGGTCGCGGTTTTAAGCTTGACCTCGATTAGCTGGGCCATTTCTTCGATTCTGGTACCCTCTGGAAAAGTAATCCAGACGTCGATTGCTCCATGAGTTAAGAATTCGGCTATTTCCCGTGCTGAAAGATGGGGAGAAAGACGAAAGTCACCCGCCTGGATATTTTTAGCAATACCTGTTTGAGCAACGAATAGCCTGAAGGCAAGGGCATTCTTGATGAGTTTGGTACTTTCAAGATTTTTGGCGATTCGGGCGACTGGTTGACCGGGTTTAATGACAAAAATTTGGAAAGATTCCATATTTGAGATTGGTCGGAGTAAATAATTGTAATACTGGTTCAAACCAATCGGTGCTGAAATCAAAATGATAAAGATTATGAGAAAAATTAAAGATCTCGGTTTCTTTGTCACTCTCAACCCTCCGCGAAAGTTGCTCTGTGGTATTTACCTTTTCTTTTATCGAAAATAAATATACGTCCGCAAGTGCAGATGACTTTTTGACTATTGTCTTGTTTTTCTATTCTGCGCCCCAAAGATAAATTACGGCCGCAACCGACACACTTTCCCTGAAGAAGAATCCAAGCCTGAACCGGGGCGATGATTTTTTTGATCATTGTGAATCGAGATAACTTTGCAAAATAATGGCAGCTGCCACTTCGTGTTCTTTTTGACGACGACGCATCTTTGGTACTTGAAGTTTAATCATAGTTTGAGTTGCCTGTCCAGTAGTCAAAGTTTCATCCCACAAGATGATTTTTAAATCGGGTTTTTGCTTATGGAGTTTTTTGGCAAAACCTTCAAATAGAGTTTTTATTTTTCCTTCAACGCAACCGATAACAACAGTGGCGATTCCCTCCAATTCAATAGTTTGAACTATTGAATTGACAGCCTGATCAATATTTTTGTGGGTGATTGTGGCATACGGTGATGCCAGTTGACCGGCTGAGATAGCCACACCGGTTGTTTTTCGACCAAGATCAATACCTAAATACATTGTTTAATTGCTAAATTGTTAAATTGTTTAGAGGAAATTGTCAAATGACTAGTCACTGCTTGCTCCCCCATCAATCACCAGTTGTGTGCCGGTGATATAGGAAGCTTCATCAGACGCTAGGAAAAGTGCGCCATACGCCACCTCCCGGGGTGTACCTATACGCTTTAAAAGGGCCGCATCGCCGAATTGCTTGTAAGCCCTTTTAGGATCGAGCCCTAGAAATTTAGCGTGGCGTTCGGTGATCTGCGTCTTGATTGTGCCAGGGCAAATGGCGTTGACACGAATATTGTCTGGCGCCAAATCCATGGCAAGACAACGTGTCATCTCCAAGACGGCGGCTTTGGAAGCATTGTAGGGAACAAATGCTGGCTGGGCAATGAAAGAACTAACCGATGCAAGGTTTACGATGGCTCCGCCGCCAGCTTCGCGCATAAAAGGAAGTATCTCTTTCACGCAATTTGCATAGCCGATAACATTGACCTCAAATACTTTGTGCCAGTCTTCTTGGCTTACATCCTCAACTTTACCGAAAATAAAAGCAACTGCATTATTTACCAGAATGTTGACTGCGCCAAATTTTTCGACAGCCGTGGCAACCGTTGACTTGACGTCATCAGGTTTGGTGACATCACAACAAACAAAAACGGCTTGACCATCACCATCTGTAATCTCTTTTGCTGTCTCTAAACCATTTTTCTCGTCAATGTCGGCAATAAGTACGCTGGCGCCTTCCTCGGCAAATAATTGCGCTATGGCACAACCGATGCCGTTGGCGGCACCGGTTACAATCGCTGATTTGCCTTGCAGTCTGGCAAACTCTTTTGGTTTAATCCGTTCCATTTTATTGTGGCTCATCATAGGTCATTTACTTTCTGCTGTCAAAACGTAGTTCATATCAAACTGGTAACAACCACCAGACGTTTAAGATTTGTTCCGGGGGGCACGCAAGTCATTAGAGTCAGGTTACGACCGGCTGGCGAAATCGGGTTAATGACAGACGTGTCGCGCGGGTCAACAACTCTTAAATACTGAACTGTGAAATGGAGTTTTTGACCTTCAATTTCTACAAAAACATCATCCCCTACCTCCAGATCGGAAAGTTTGGTGAAAATTGCCCGATAATTTTTAGGATCGTTAAATTGAGGCAGAACCGAGTGGCCAGTGATAAAGCTATTGCCGATTTCGCCGGGAAGAGCGGATCCGGGGAAATGGGCAAGACTCTTGTAAAAGTCTAGGCTATCGACTTTAACTTTGGCTCTTGCGATTTTGAGTCTGGGAATTGTCAGGGAAAACTCGCTAGGTTTATTTTCTAATCTATAATTTTGGACAAGTGAAGAAGATTCAGAAGCTTCTTCTTTTGAAAAAGTAGTCGGAATGAAATAAGAGGGCTTGTTTCCCTCCTCCTCTTTTGAAAAAGTAGTCGGAATGAAATAAGAAAATCCATCTGGGTCTTGAATTACTTGGATGCTTGCGGAAAGAGTAGATTTTGATGAAAGCACCTGAGCCTTAGGTATAGGAAAATCATTAACACCTCCAGACAATCTTGGTCGGGTCACCGTCTGCCAGACGAAATACGGCCAAATGGCAAAAATTACTGAAGTTAAACCTATAATGGTGATAAGCCCAAAAAAGACCCGATCGCGACGTTTGGCGACCTGTATTTTGTCGAAAGTATTTTCCTTGACATAAACTGCAAGGGGCATTCTAAAATTAAAAGTTAACTAAGTTGGCTGCTATCATTTTGAATTATTCTTGACTTGCCTCTATTTTAAAGGTGATTTTTGATTTGTTACGCGGAATCGAACCGGCCAAAGGCAAACTCGGTGAAAATCTTACTTGAACATCAGAAATTTCTGGTGTTGTTTTGATAATCGTTCTTGTTTCTTTTAGATTTTTGCCGGCAATTTTGGCGGCCAGTTCGTCTTCATTAAATTTTGGGATTAAGTTTGCCTGATACCTTCCGGAAAGTTCGATGGTATCATTGAGGCGTTTAACCGTTATATCGACAATTTCAATATCGTCGGCTCTGGCTTCCAAGTTTGCCGGGATATCACTTTGGGCATCTTGCGCCAGGTGGTTTTTAAGATCACTTTCTTTGTAAACAACCACGCGCGCCTCGATTTCCATGTTTAGATTAATCAGGGAGGCTTCTTCGTCTTGTTTTTTGTCGAATTCTTTTTCGAGAATTTTAATGATGGTGGTCTCGTTGTGGAATTTTTGTCCGGAAATTTTTTCTTTGAGATCAGCTTTGGCTTTTTCCGTTAATGAGTCGATGAGAGACTTTTCTAACTTATCTAAGTCTTGCCGGGCGACTACGGTGACCTGCTTCTCGCTGCCACCGGAAAATGGTGTGTCATTATGTGCCCAATAAGCATATTCATCAAATTGAGCAAAAGAGAAGTCTTGTTCTGTGTCTATATTATATTGCGGTCCTGCTTCACTGGCTGTGACGCGTGTTTTTGTCTGACTTGGTTGTCCAGGTTTACCAGCTGAGGTAGCCTCCACCTCTTCGTCTAAAACAAACTTGAGTCCACTTTTGGTAATTATTGTTGTATCTTTTGGAAAACTCTTAGGAGTAGACGTGATATTAAAAATTGTCACTTCACCGCCGGCTTTCTCCCCCAATTTTTTAGTACCAGTGGCTATGGCCTTTTGGGAACCGCTCATTTTGGTAGTAATTTCTTGGCCTATTATTTGGGAGCTTTCTGTCTGTCTTAAAACAACATCGGCTTTGAAATTTTTCTCTAAAGTTTTAGCGTTCACTTTAATAATCACTTGCGCGGAAGTTAAGGTTTGAGATGCTATAAAGCTTCCGAGAAAACCGATTATCACAAGCCCTGCTACAGCAACGGCAATTTTTTTGACTGAAGGCCTTTTTTTAAAAATTGCCAAGACTCGCGATAACCAAGCGCCGGTTGCGATATCTCCTAAAGTTTCTTTGTAATTTTGGGCGGGGGCAGTATCGGGCGTTTGGTTTACTTCGACTGCATAATCTTCTTTGTCTGGTTTGTCTTTTTCTTGTTTTGCTAAAACATGTTTTGGCAAGTCTGGTTGTAAACTTTTGACTGCGGAATCCGATGTCTCGTGTCTTTCTAATTCTTCTTGTTGCTTGGTAAGTAAAATGTCCTCTCCCTCAACAAAACCAAACTCATTAATTTTTTCTATTTTTGATTTGACAGGGCTTGGGTAATGACCTTTGGTGATTTCCAATAACGTAGGGTCATGGCCAAGAATATCTGCTGCCTGAGCATAGGCAACGGACTTTGCCAGTTGGTTGGCGTCTAAAATCATAATTTTGGGTTCGTGAATAAATAGATCTTTCCAATCCGCTTTAATGATTTTGTCAGTAAACCCTGGGTCCTTGATTCCATAAACAATAAAGCGTGAGGGAAGATTTTCCACTTCATCCTTGAGGCGACTTATCAGATTTTCAATTTTATCGATGGTAATTTTCTCCTTGGAAGTATAAGTGGCGATCACTTTATTGTTTTTAATTATGTGAACCTCGCAAAAATCATTAAAAACCCCAATCAAAACAGCGTGTGGTGTTGCCGATTCTTCTATTTTTAATAAATGATTGATTGCCGCTGCCAACGGTATAAAAGCCTGTGGTGAAAGTTCCAAGTCACTGGCTAAATTCTTGATAATCTTTGAAACTTCGCGGGAAGGCTGGTTATCTTCAAGATAGAAATTGGAGAGCCCGAATACTATTTTTGTAACATCGCTTTTAGCATTTTGCGCTGCAGTATCGATAGCAATTGTAGCCTGATGACGTAGACTATTTATATCGGTAATGGACTTTTGGCCAAATCCAAGAAATTCTACTTGGTCAAAATTTAGGACCCAAATACAAGCCACTACTCTATCTGGAGTGACTACAAGCGAAAGATAATTTTGTCCCGGTGAATCTTTTTTAAGAATCTTTGTGAATATATTCAAAGGTCCCATGAAGTGTAGCCCAATTATATCAGCTAAAAATTTTATTCGGAAGATTACTCTCGTGGCTCACTGGTGGCTTCACGCGTTGATTCCCTGAGAATTTGAGGAAGATCGGCAAAACCGCCTCTTGTTCTTTTGGGAAGAGGCGGAGGTTCTTCAATCTGTGGTTGGCTTGTTTCTGATTTAACAGTCTCTTTTGGCGTTTTTTTGCCCAGTACCAAAAACCAACCGGCTGCGGCAATTGCCGCGACGAGAATTAAAACACCAATAATTATGACAATTAGCCTTAGTTTTTTAATTTGCGAATGCTCTTCGGGTGCCGGACTTTGGTCAGGTGGTGCAGCGTAGGGTGTTGGGTTTGGTTGTTCTCCCATTACAGGGAACTTGGGTGGAAAATTTTGGGCGGGGGGAGCAGGCTCATTTGACGGAGGAGTCGGTGGTGGTGAGATGCTAGGTATCGGGGGAACCGATGGAAGTGGTGGTGTGGTGATGGTGGAGCTTGCCGCATTTTCTTCTTGAGTTGTTACAAATTGTCCTGGCTCAATAGGAGTTGGTGAGGCGTCATTCGGATTTGTATTGGAAGAGTCCGATGTAGGCGGTGAAGATAATCCGATTGGAGATTTAGAATCTTGAACTATTGAATTATTCTTGGGGGCAGTATCCATAAATTTTAAAATTGAAATTGAAAATTACTCCTCAATTGTAGCATAGATTCTCCTGAGGTCAGAACCGGCGGATTCTTCTTTGGTGATTTTAAAATGGCCAAGAACGCCGGTAGATTTGGCATGCGGTCCACCACAAAATTCTTTAGAATAGGCTTCTTCGATTTTAGTGGATGGGCCAATAAAATAAATATTGACCAAATCTCCGTATTTTTCTTCAAAAAGTCCGACGGCGCCAATTTTATTTGCTTCTTCTTTAGGCATAACCCTTTGATTAACCATAAGATTATCTCTGATCTTTTGGTTAACGATTGCTTCGGTCTGTTTTATTTGCTCTGGTGTCGTTTTGGCATGATGCGAAAAGTCGAATCTCAATCTTTCTTCGGTAATGTGAGAGCCGGTTTGGTGGACATGCTTGCCTAAAACATCACGGAGTGCTTGATGTAAAAGATGGGTAGCAGTATGAAGTTTGGCTGCTTTTTCCGTTTGGACTGTCAATCCCCCTTTGGTTTTTTCACCGGCTTTCCTAGAGAGTTCTTGATGGGCTTTAAGTTCTTTTTCAAACCCCGCGAGGTCGACTTGTTTACTTTTCTCAGTCGCTAACTCGATTGTTAGTTCTATGGGAAAACCATAGTTTTGATAGAGATCGAATGCATCATGACCAGAAATATCTCCGGTAATTTTTTCAAATTGTCTGATACCTGATGAGAGTGCTTTTTTAAATTTATCTTCTTCTTTTTTAAGGGTTTCAATGATCAAGTTTTGAGACTCATATAGATTAGGATAGAGATCACCATAGGTTTTGATGACAATTTTGGCTAAATCTTCCAAGAAGTCTTCCTCGATTTTTAACAAAGAAGCATGTCGAATCGCACGTCTGACAAGTCGACGAAGGACATATCCTCTCTCGACATTTGATGGGAAAACACCGTCTGATATCAAAAAAACTGACGAGCGAATATGGTCGGCCACGATTCTTGTGGATTTAACATCGAGGTAACTGGCGAGATCCTCGATTCTTTTGGCAAGTGGTAGAAAAACATCGGTTTCATAAATTGAGAGAGCATTTCCCAAAACTGCCAGCATGCGTTCCAAGCCCATACCGGTGTCAACATTTTTTTGTTTAAGAGGTTTGAAGCTACCGTCATTTTGCTTGTCATATTGCATAAAGACGTCGTTCCAAATTTCAATGAAGCGATTTGAATCACTCGTTTTTTCAACCTGCCCTGAATCGTTCGGACTGACGTCATAAAACATCTCAGTGTCAGGACCACAGGGACCGGTTGGGCCTACCGGACCCCACCAATTTTCTTGTTTGCCATATTTGAAAATGTGATTCTCTGGTAAGCCAAGTTTCCTCCAGATATCGTAGGATTCTTGGTCAAAAGGGGCATCGGCGTCTCCAGCAAAAACCGAAACATAGATTCTTTTGGCATCGAGTTTTAAAACATCAATTAAAAATTGATAAGACCAAGAAATCGCCTCTTCTCTCCAGTACCCGCCCAAAGACCAGTTGCCAAGCATTTCGAAAAATGTGTTGTGGACGCTGTCCCCTACCTGATCGATATCATCGGTGCGCAGACACTTTTGGACGTTAACGAGCCGTTTGCCTTCTGGGTGGGATTCACCCAGCAGATAGGGCACCAGTGGGTGCATGCCGGCAGTGGTAAATAAAACTCTTTTAGTACCGGTAAGTTCGACGGACTCTGACGGAACAAGAGATGCAGAAGGAATAATCTTGTGTCCCCTATCTTCAAAAAATTTCAAAAACTTTTGGCGAAGGTCTGAAGAGTTCATTGAACTTAATTATATCTCAGTTTGTCGAGGAAAATTAAGATTCAGTACGACTGCAGCGAAAAGTTTAACCAGGTCTGATTTGGTCTAACTTTCCTGGCGCGTATGACTGCGCCGGAAGAAGAAGCGGCGGCCTTTTTTTTGGATTTCTTCGATGTGCTCAGGTATTTGCGCGGTTGCTTCCTGAACATTTTCCTTGATATTTTGAACGGCATGGGCGCTTTCGGCTAATTTTTCTTTAATTCCTTCTTTATGCTTGTCGATTTTTTCTTCTGCTGATTCTTTTGTTTCTTCTAATGCTTCAGCCATTTTCCCGATAAGCTTTTGGCTTTCTTTTAAAAGCTCCTCTTTGAGTTTTTGGCCGCTTTTGGTGCCAAAAAGATAAACAAGAGCAGCGCCTACGATAACGCCAAAAAGAAATGAGGAATTGCCGTTTTTTTGATCGTTCATTTACCTGATTCTTTCTTGCCCTTTTTTAATAAATGGGCAATACCGACACCGGCAGCAAGCGAAGCAAAAAGGTTACCGGCAGTTTCAATCGGTTTTTTAACTTGACCCACTAAATCGTCGGTGTCATCAAAAAGCCTATTCATTCTAAAAAGTGTCTTTCGAAGGTCGCGAAGAACAAAGAAAACTTGGAAACCCAAAGCTATAAGGAAAATTGACAGTACAATAATTACTGCGAGAAGAATTATTTGTGTTATATCCATAGGGCAGTTGTTAAGTCAAAGTATGTAGTCAAGGTCGAAAGTCAAACTTTGACTGTGAACTAGTCTTGTATACTTCACTGTCCTTGTTTTTGTCAATGGGGACTAGCGGCACCTATCCCCACATGACAGGTAAAGTGATATAATTCCCAATAATGAACCAGATTAGAAAATACTTCGCAGGTCTTCTATTTGCACTTTCTATACTATATATGTTTTTCCCAAGTTTAGGCAAAAGAGGTCTTTTTGAAAATGCGACAAACGTTGAAATTGGAATCTCTGCTTTAATTCTTGTTGCTACAGCTATAATCTTATATCTTATGCCAGACGAAAAGAAAAACTAAATTGACTTCAAAATAAAATAGCCTTAGAATAGTTTTAAGAGGGAAATTACCCCACGCAAATGCGTGGGTTTTTGCGTTTAAGGGGTCAGTTTTGCCATTTGCCTATAAATAAAAATGCCTGAAACAATATAAATATGGGATAAAAAATAAAAAACTCCTTTTGGCGAAGGAGTCTAAAAGATATATGAGTTGGATAAATATACCTCTTGATAAGAGTATAAATGCTATGAGTGATTTTGTCAAAGTAGCCTCAGAAATGAATAAACGGAGGCAAAATAGGTCGTTGCGTCTAATTGCATTGCTCCTTGCTCTAATTGCAGGGTTTCTGCTACTTATGTTTTGGGGATTCGGCTTTTTTATCTTAAGTAGTTGAGTCAATTTGTTAGAATATACTTGTGCCGACTAAAAAGAAATCAGAATTTGTAACCCTCACCTCAATCCTAATCGAAAAAAGGAATCCTGACAGGAAAGATTTAGCGGGTAGCAAGAGTAGTTTTAAAAAATTAGTTGTAGAAGCTACGAAACAAGAGCCGTTTGATAAGTCAAAGTAACACTCAAAAAATTAGTTTGCTATAATACCGCCGATGGCAGAAAAGAAAGAGATACCACAAAAAACAATAATAAATGCCAGCACAATTATTGGAAGTGCTTATTCCCAGCTTGCAAGCGTGACAGTCACTAATATAGATATGACAATAGAATTTATTTTTATCAATCCTCGTGATCCGTCCTCTGGACAAGTAGTTTCAAGAGTTACTTTGCCTAAAAAGGTTGGTTTAAAACTTGCGGAGGTTATTGTAAATACAAACAAAATTAATGAAAAAAGGAGAAGTGAGAAAAAATGATTAATGCCTTACCCTGGGAATCCAGAGATTACGACATAATAATAGATGAAGATTTACAACCAAAGATAGGGGAAATTAAGTGGGTAACAAACATTCCGAGAGAAAATCAACTGGTAGTTAGCTTGGTGGATAATTTTGAATACCCACTGCTAGCAGAATTGCGTTCGCAATTTGAGGCAACAGGCTCATACACAAGTGAGCAATTAGATGAAATAATTGGAGTGTATGGGCGGTTACCAAAATACAGAGCGCAAAGTCATAGTACTACCTGAGGCTGAAGACGAAGCTCGCAGACTTAGACTTAAACCACAGCTAGAGAGACTCGTAGAAAGACTAAGAAAAAGATCACTAATCAAGGGTTTCAAGAAGATAGAACCTAAAACTGCAAATACGTGGGAAGCTCGGTTGAAATTGAGGTGGCGTGCCTATATCATTTTTGATGATGATATACCAACTATCTTTAGAGTGGGCGATCATTTATAAGAAATTCTAAGTTTTCAAAACCCTAACTCCGTTAATTTGCCCGAGTAATACTTCAAACATTGGCTCGTTTCTGTGATTAAAGCGAAATCCATACTCATCAACATAAGCCTGTAAATACTTTTTGCTAACAACCCGATAGACTCCTGTTACCCCTCTCTTGAAATGACTCCAAAAGTTCTCGATTCCTTGCGTATGCACTTCGCCTCGTACTGATTCCAACCTGTGATTTACTGATTCGTGGTAGTAGCCAAACTTCGGCAAGTGATAGTAACCTGCAAATTCGTCTGTAAAAACCCTTGCTGTCGGGTCAACATTCTCTTTTATCTGTTGTAGTAATGTCCACTTACCAGTATTAGGAATGTGTTTTAAATATACTTTCCCGCCTCTTTTTAACATACCCATTACTATTTCCTTATCGGTTGAACCAATACCATATTTATTCTTGCGGTTGCTTGTCTTACCACCTACAAATGTTTCGTCAACTTCTACAATGCCGTCCAGCAAGCCATCTTTTGGCTCTGCCATTAACATTCTGATCTGTTTAAACATTCTCCACGCCGTCTTATATGAAACTGCAAGCTCACGCTGTAATTGCTTTGCTGATACGCCTGATCGGGTATTAGACATTACAAACATAGCGTAGAACCAATACTGCAAGGGTGTTGTGGTTTTTTCAAAGATAGTTCCTGCAAGCGGTGCTATTTGATAACCGCAGGAGCATTGATAAACCATTCTGCCTTTTATTTTGTAGAAGTTGGATATTTGCTCGAAGTATTTACATTTCTTGTTCTGGCATTTAGCACCTTTTGGATACTTAATCTTAAATATCTCAGCAAGACACGATTCATCATCTTTATACTTTCGCAAGAATGTTGCGAGGCTAAATTGATTTTTCATAGCCTCAGTATAGCACACTAATTACCTGTTGTCAAGGGATAAGTGCCGGACTAGCGGGTCAGGCGAATGATTTTGGTGACTTTGGTTTTTGGAGAAAGACGTTTGGAAGCAATAATTTCAATGATGTTTTGGCCGTCTTTAAGCTTGTGCTCATAAGAAAAATTGCCCTGGGGATCAACCGGGACGAACTGACCATTAATGGCGAGTTGTGATTCTTTTTCTGTTTGGCCTGAAATAACAACGATCGGTACTGAGGTAGTGAAATCATCGGGAGGACTTGCGACTTTGAGTTCGGGGGCAGAAAGTATCGAGAGATATTGAATTACCAAATAAGCAATAAAGATAATAACGGCTACTGTAAAAGTTGAGTTAATAATTTTTGTGGTAGTTGGCATCAGGCCTTTTTTGTATTGCCTGATCGGCGGTTTTTGCGGGTATTTAGCCTCATCGTATTCTCTTCTAAAAAGGGCCAGGGCATGTTTTTCGTCAAGGCCTAAATAGGTAGAGTAATTTTTGATGAAACCGCGAATAAAGGCTGATTCAGGAAGAACCGACCAGTCGGATTCTTCTAAGGCTTGCAGGTGTTGTTTTTTAATAGATAACTGGCGAGCTGCTCTTTTTAGTGGAATTCTTTTGGCTTTCCTTTGTGAAGATAGAAGCTCGCCTAATGTTGCCATCTACTTTTAGTTTGTGGAGTTTTGTGATTGAGCTTGTAAGTATTCATCGGCATTTTTGACTAAAACATCGCGGGGTTTTGAGCCTTCACCTGGACCTACAATACCGGCTATTTCCAGTTCGTCAAGAAGTCTGGCGGCTCTTGCATAACCGATGCGTAACCTTCTTTGCAACAGTGAAGCGCTCGCTCGATCGTACTGACAAATTGTACGCACAGCCTCTTCAAAAAGATCATCTTTTTCGCCTTCACGTCCGGCCATTTTACCAATCGGCAGCTGGGTAACTTCTTCGGTGTATTCGGGGGCAAATCCTGATTTTTTAAGAAAATTTATTAAATTTCTGATTTCCGTATCAGAAACGAAAACGCCTTGAATTCTTTGTGATTTTGAAGCATCAGGGGGGACATAAAGCATGTCTCCTTTCCCCAGGAGTTTGTCAGCGCCCGGCTGGTCGAGAATCACCCTGGAATCAACCATGGAAGAAACATTGAAAGCAATCCGGCAGGGAATATTAGCCTTGATAAGGCCAGTGATTACATCAACAGAAGGTCTTTGGGTGGCAATGACTAAATGAATACCGGTGGCCCTGGCCATGGCGGCGATTCTGCAAATGGCATCTTCAACCTCAACCGGGGCAAACTCCATCAAATTATGCAACTCATCTATTAGAATGATAATGTAAGGTAGTGCCTGGAAACCGGAGAATTCATTATAGCTTCCGATATTTCTAACTTGAGCTTCATGGAATAATTTGTAACGCCTATCCATTTCTCCCATTGCCCACTTCAGGGCCGAAAGAATTTTATCCGGTTCGACAATAACCGGTGTTAGAAGATGGGGAATATCATTATATTCTGAAAGCTCTACACGCTTGGGATCCGCAAGGATGAGCTTTATCTCTTGGGGACTTGCCCTAAAGAGCAAGGTGGCAATGAGAGCATTTAAAAGAACTGATTTGCCGGAACCCGTAGTGCCGGCGATTAAAACATGGGGCATTTTGGCTATGTCATTAACCACAATGTTACCGGTGACATCCAACCCTAGGCCGACTGCAGTTTTGGATTTGTTTGTCCGCAATAAATCGCTTGCAAGAACATTTTTTAAAGAAACGATTTCCGGTGAAATGTTAGGTATTTCAATGCCGACAAGAGATTTGCCGGGGATCGGTGCTTCTATCCTGACGTTACCGGTTGGGGTTGCCAGGGCAAGGGCCAAATTATTTTGGAGGCTGATGATCTTGGAAAGTTTAGTTCCCATGGGAATTTCCAGAGCATATTGGGTAACCGTCGGACCAAGATTAATCTCGGCTACTTTGGCGGTTATACCAAAACTTTCAAGAGTTTTTTCGATGATAGCGGCATTTTGCTTTAAGTTACCACGATTAGCGGAGGCTCCATGATTATCTGAAAGAAGAGACAAAGGCGGGTATTGCCAAATTTGTGCATGATCTGGATTGTTAACAATAACGCTTGTTCCCAGGGGATATTCAAAGTCTTTTTCTGCTTGTTTTTTTGCTTGTAGATTTTCTTTGGGAGCAGTATAGCCCGATTGGGTTTTGGTGATAAGTTTTGGTTTTGATCTCCCAAATATTTTCGGGCTTAATTTTGCGGTAAACTTAGTTACCATTTGATACGTCTTAACAATAGCCGCAATTGCTTGATCTAAACTGGTGTTAAAGGCAATAAAATTCGCAACTAAAAATGTAAAAAATAGAATAAGAAAAGCACCGGCCGGGGTAACTATTGATTTTAAAAACGACCATAGGGAGTTTCCTATTAAACCTGAAAGTTCTTCGGACATTGAAGATACTAGGCCAAGCGCCGAAAGGAGAACGGCAATTGCGCCTAAGATTACGTTAGTTTTGGCAAAACGAGATTTTAGGGAAAGTAAAGGCAAACTGATTAATATCCCGATTATGGGAAGAAAAATAATCCCGATGCCAAAAAGATCGTAAAAGTATTCTTTGAAGACAAGTAGTGCGCCTGCTTTGGTGAACAATGATAAAAAAAGAAGCAGTGACGTGGCCAAAATTGATATACCGATAATAGTGGTTATTGTTTTCTTTTCAAGATAAATTGGTGGTCCAAATGCAGATTTTCTACGTCTTCTCATGGTAGAGTTCAAGTATTTTTCTTAATTTTACCTCAAAAGGATGATTATTGCTATAGGGTTCTCCTTTTTCCCCTCGGGAAAGAGTCCTCCGATGAAACCTTTATCTTTCACCATTTTGGTAGATAATCTTTCAGGTTTTGAGCGGTAAGAGTAAGGCTTTCCAGTTTACTTTCCACTTTTAGCTTAGCTACTTTGCGGCATATGTTATTTAATGTTCTTTCTAAAGTTCTCATGCCTGCATCAAAACCAAGGGGCCTGACGATTTGTGGCCAAACATCGTCTTCTAAAACTAAATTGCCGGGTTTAAGGCCTGAAGCAGCAATTATCCTTGGTAAAAGGTAATTTCTACCGATTATTATTTTTTGCTCATCGGAGTAAGAGGGCATTTCAATTATTTCTAATCTGTCTAAAACTGCCGTCGCGATACCTGTTGTATTATTGGCCGTAGCGATAAAGAAAATTTCCGACAAATCAAACGGGTGGTCTATAAAATGGTCTAAAAATTGACTGTTCTGTTCGGGGTCTAAGAGTTCGACCAGTACACTCATGATGTCTGCCTTCGCTTCATCGGTAACCCTATCAATTTCATCCAGGAGAATTACAGGGTTTTTGGTTTGGACACGTCGCAAGACTTTCATAATTTGGCCCGGTTCAGCGTCTGTATAGGTCTTTGCTCTACCCCTTAGCTGTATGGCATCACCCATGCCGCCCATGGGAATTCTGCCAAATTGGCGACCCAATGCTTGGGCGATAGAGTAAGCCATGGTTGTTTTGCCGGTACCAACTAATCCCAGAAAAAGTAGAGTCGGGGCCTTTGGTCCTTGTGGATTTTGATGCTTTTGATTTTTAAGGTTTGCAACAGCAATATACTCAAGTATGCGTTCTTTGACATTGTCCAATCCATGGTGATTGGCGTCCAGAATTTTCTTGGCGTTTTCCAGGGAGGCCGTATCCGTGCTTCTTTTATTCCAGGGCAGCGAGATGATCCAATCCAAGTATCTGGCGACGGAATCATACTCCTGTGAATATCCTTGTTGTGTGGCAAGGCGAACCAAGCGCGCGAGCATAGCTTGGGTTTTTTGGGCAAGCTCCGGCGGGAGCGCGGCGCCTGCCAGTTTATTTTCAAGAAGCGTGATGTCTTCAAATTGGGCAGGTGCAACAGCCATAGTCCAATTGTAACAGATGGAAAGCTGATTTTAATTTGAATTTAAAGAAGCAACTAGATTAGGATTATCTCTCAGTTTATCTTTTAACCGGTAGGACTCTCCTTCTATTTTAATTATTGTAGCGTGATGATGCAGTCGATCGAGAATCGCTGCTGCTCTTTGTTGGCTGCCAAAAAGCCTCCCCCACTCCTCGAAAGATCTATTAGAAGCAAAGATAACTGAACCGGTTTCGTATCTTTGGTGCAGTAGCTTGAAAAGAAAAGTCGCTGCATTGGTACTTGTTTCATACAAATCCATTTCATCCAGTATTAAAAGATCTGGCCGCAGGAGTGAGGTGAAGAGATAATGGCGTTCTTCGGCACTAGCTTTTCTCTCGACTAGTTCTACTAGTTGGTCGAGGGTTAAAAATTTTACATCATGACCACTATAAATTGCTTCATAGCCAAGTGCCACACTAAGGTGAGTCTTACCTACTCCCGGAGGACCCATAAAAACAACGTCTTCTGTTTTATCAATGTACTGGCAAGAAGCTAAATCGCTAATTTGTGTTTCGTCAACCGTGGGCTGAAAGGTAAAATCAAATTCTTTTAGAGTTCTCTTAAACGGAAAGCCGGCCTTTTGAATCCAGCGCTGCAAACGGCTGTCCTCTCTTAAAGTGAACTCTTTTTCAAGCAGCCCTTCTAAAAAATCGTGCGGAGTTTTTTTGTTTTTGATACACTCTTGCGCAGTTCTATCAAAGGATGAACTCATTCCATCAAGGCCAAGTTCTTTCAATGCTTGACTAATTCTTTCGTTCTGTTTTAGAGAGCTAGATATTTTATAAATTCTAACTTTCGACTTTGCCATTTTTGTTTTGCGGAATAAATTGGTTGTAATAACTAAGCGGTCGTATTTTTATCTCAATTGAATATTTCTCCAAGTTCCCAACCTGTATGTCAAATTCTTTTTCTGTGTTTTTAGGTTGACGAAGATTCTTGATAATGTGCTCGTCGCTGACGATCCACTCATTTCGGCCTTGAGAAACAATATGTTTGGCAATAACCTTGTCTTCATAATAAATCTTGATAAAGGGAACGCCGAGATTGTTAACTTCCTCTAAGAAAAGTCTTTTGGCCGCAAATTCGAGAGGTACTGAATAGTAGTTGGAATGATATTGAACCATCCCGTCTTTGGTACTACTTCTAACTTCAAAATGGGAAATTTGATATCTTTGTTGTTTTGACGGAAATCTCAAGTATGCTTTTTCGAACAACCATCTGTCTATGGGTCTTTCTCCTGTTGTCCTGTGGTTTCGGTTATTGGCCACTTGACTTAGCCAAAAACTCGCTTTTTCATTCAGTTCCTCTAACGAAAAGGAGTTCTTTTTAAAACTCATACCCTGCATGAAATTGTTTCTTACAAATTTAACGGAGGCCTCAACTTTTCCTTTCGCTCTTGGCCAATACGGAGGGCAAACAAATATTTCGAAACCATAGAAATTGGCAAAATCCAGAAAAGCAGGATTGTAATGGTTTTTTACCTCCCCGTTTTCTAGTTTTTCCCTCCTTAAAACGACAGTTTTCATATTGTCATAAACTATGGTCTGGGGAATTCCTAACTGCTCAAAAGCATGAATATGACATTCCAACAATGATTGGATATTTTGTTTCGTGGTAAATTCGACATAGAGTGCGCGACTGTAGCCCAATACGTAAACGAAGCAGTACAGCCTTTTAGCTACACCATTAATTTCGATTTCTCCGAAAGATCCCCAATCCACTTGAGCTTGCTCTCCTGGGCCTGTCTCTAATCGTTGACTACGCTTTAGAGTTTGAAAATTTTTAACATCTGTTTTCATGAACCGGTAAAGAGACATGTAACAGCCTTGATATCCTTGTTGCCTGATTTCAAAGTACAACTTCTTGATGTTTGCAACGCTTGCTTTGGTTCTTTGCCCAAGATAATCAACAAAGGGAACAAGCTTCTTGGGAACTTTCAATGAAACGTTTTTGCTAATTTTATAAGCTCTTTTCTGATGTCGCTTAAACATTTTAGCGATTTATTGTTTTGTCGGAATTATTCCAAATTTGCTGAAAAAATCAATCTCTATATTTTGAGCAAAGCTATAGGATATTATTCAAACTTTGGGGGAAATTTTCAAAGATTGACTAACAACAAATGAATATACTAAAATGCGTATGGTGATTGCCGATGATTGGTCGATAGTTTTTTACACAACAAAGAGCGGTCGCAATCCTGTCCAGGAGTTCTTAGACACTCTTGATGCAAAAACCAACTCTAGATTTATATGGTCGATTAGGGAACTACATCGTCGCAATGTTCATGCCCGAAAACCATTAGTAAAACATATCGAAGAAAAGTTGCGGGAATTGCGGGAAGAAAGTATGGGTAATATTCACAGAATTATATATGTATTTTTCACTGGCCGAAAGATTATTCTATTGCATGGTTTTCAGAAAAAGTCACGACAAACGCCGCGTCGAGAAATTGACATCGCATCGTCTCGACTTAAAGACTTTATAGACAGGCAGGGAGGTGAAAATGACTAAACTAGATTTAATTAAAAAGGGAGAACTTGCATATAAGAAGTGGGAGAAAAAATTCCTTTCCGATTCCGAGAATCGTCGTATTTACGAGGAAGAAGCTGCCAAAAAAGAACTTTGGCTACAATTAGTGGAAGCTCGACAAGCTGCGGGGCTTACACAGCAACAACTTGCAAAAAGACTTGGTGTTTCACAAGCGCAAGTGGCTAGAGTGGAAAAGCGTGGTTATGATGCCTATACTTTAACTTCACTGCGTCGCTATGTTAACGCTTTAGGTAAGGGCTTTTCTCTAAAAGTTATTATAGAAGAACAACGTATGTATTCTATTAACAATTAAGTTGTGCAGTGTAAGTTTGGGCGGAAGTCTGTAAGTTTTCAAAAACTTTTTATCAAATTTAGCCTCGAGATTTTAGAAATTTTTGGTAAATTGAGGCTAAATGTTTTTTGAAAACTTACACATTTATTTTAACATCATTAAGCCAGAAAACTTATTGGCCTTCAAAATAAATTCGAACTTGGTAACTTTTTCAAAGACTTGGGGATTTTTCTTTTTTTGGCCGAAAAGCAAATCATAAAAATTTGGGCCGAGTGGTTGATTGCCATTTCTAAAAAAAACAGCCATTGACGTATCAGGCGGTAGTTTTGGGAGTTCAAAGACAGGATTTTTTAATTTTTGGACAGATGCAAGAATGCGGGCGGCGGCATTTGAGGAAACAAAGAAAGACCACTCTCCAATTTGGAAAAATGTAAATGTTTTTCTTTGATCATTCTCGTCTGGTGGTAAGTTCAAAAGATGAAAAGTTATATTTTCTTGTGATTCTTCCTTGTATACAGGTTGTTGGCCTTCGGCTGTTGGAATATTTTTTAACCTATCCAAATCTATCTTTTTGGCGCTTCTTAAAATAACTGCAACATCAGCGTCTTGTCCAAGAATAATAAGATATTGGCCATGTTCTGAAATTAGATTGTCATCAATCCAGTTCGCAAGTTCTTTGGGAAAAGTAAATCTGGTTTTTAGAAAATCTCTGAGGTCTGGTCCAAAGATGACTAGATTGGCAGAGCCGGGAATTATAAACTTCTTGCTTGCAAAATTGTCTGATATAAAAGGACTTGTTTCTCGTAGGGTTGGAAATGGTACGCGGGTCATCGTACCTTTAAAGCTGATTTCTTTGGCTTTAATTGCGAGCCTTACATTCACTGGCGTTAGGTATGAAAGTCTAGCCTGCGAAGTTGCGTCTAACTCAAACTCAACTCCCTCTTTTGTGCTTTGTGGTAAATTGAGTTTTTCTAAAATTTGCGAAAACCTTAACTCGTCTTCTTCTTGAAGATTAAAGTTGAGTTGAAACTTATTTTCATAAGAAGTGAGTTGGAGTGAATTTTCGTTTTGGTTAAATAATTTTAGAAAAGCTGTTAAGAAAAGGGTTGCTAAGAGAAGTATTGTAAACCCTAAGATTATCTTTGTCTTGCCTACCGGCAGGCGGAGGCTATTTTTCATTTTTAATATCTTTTCGGGGGACGTCTGCGATCTGACCCAGTACGCCTATTGTCAAATCTTTTATGGACAAAGTCTCTTCTCTGGTCACCTTGGTGCCTCGCGGAACCTACCGCATCTCCTTCTAAATTCATTGAGAGATTAACTCTGCCTTGATCATCAATTTCAGCAACTCTGACTTTGACTGTTTGGCCTATTTTGACAATGTCTTCAACTTTATCAACTCTGTAAGATGCCAGTCTCGAAACGTGTACTAAGCCTTCTTTACCCGGGAGGATTTCGACCATAGCTCCAAACGGGAGAATTCTTTTAACCTTACCTTCGTAGACTTCACCCGGCTGAGGCTCTTTAACGATACCTTCTACCCACTGAGCAGCTTTTTGACAAGCCTGGGCGTCTTTGCCACTGATAGTGACTGTACCTTCGTCGTTGATGTCGATAGCAACACCTGTTTCGGAGATGATTTTATTAATTGTACGGCCGCCAGAACCGATTACTTCGCCAATTTTTGACGGATCAATTCTAACTAAGATAACAGTTGGGGCGTGTGGTGAAATTGTTTTTCTTGAACCAGGAATTGTAGAGAGGATTTTTTCTAATATCGCAAGTCTGGCCTTCCTCGCTTTTTCGAGAGCTTCCTCAACAATTTTTACCGTGATACCATTTAATTTCGTGTCCATTTGAATTACGTTGATGCCATTTTTGGTGCCGGCGACTTTGAAATCCATATCTCCCTGGGCATCCTCCTGGTAGGCAATATCTGTTAAAAGAAGGTATTTTGATTTGTCTTTTTTATCGGAAATTAAACCGATAGAAATACCTGCAACGGGTTCTTTTATGGGTACACCGGCATCCATAAGTGCCAGGGTAGAACCGCATACAGACGCCATAGAAGTTGATCCGGCAGAAGATAAAACTTCTGAAACAACTCGAATAGTGTATGGGAAAGCATCGTTTGAGGGAAGAACAGGTAAGAGCGCTCTTTCGGCTAGCGCACCGTGACCGATTTCCCTTCTTCCAGGTGAGCCCAGTCTCCTGACTTCACCTGTTGAAAAAGGAGGAAAGTTGTAATGATGCATGTATCTTTTGGTCCCTTCTTTACTCATACCTTCAATTAATTGCTCGAGAGCGGGAGATGCTAAGGTGGCAATCGATAAAACTTGGGTTTCACCCCTTTCAAAAAAGCCGGAACCGTGGGTTCTTGGCAGAATTCCTACCTTGGTTTTGATCGATCTTATTTCTTCGGGAGCACGACCGTCGATCCGCTTTTTGTTAACCAAAATCTGTTTTCTTAAAAATTCACTGACAGCATCATCAAGCATGGCAGAAAGAATCTTCGTGGTTATTTCTTGATTGCCGGATAACTGTGATTGGTCTTCTTTTAGAAACTCATTTTCGATTTTTTCTAGCGACTCTCCAAACCAGTTCTCGCTTTCAGCTTTGGAGGGCAATTCTAATTCTTTAATAAGATTGTCTTGAATAAATTTTTTGATAGCTTCTTCTTTTTTGGGATCCAACTTTTGAACTTCGTACTGTTGTTTTTGGCGACCCGCCTCCTTGACAAATTCACCGATGAGTGAAACGATTATTTCCCCTTGTTCGAGGGCAAACTTAACCGCTTGCGCCATGGATTTTTCTTCAACCTCTTGGCCGGCAGCTTCAATCATAACAATTTCGTCACGAGTTGAGGCGACGACTAAATCGAGACTTGAGAATGTTTTTTCTTCTTCTGTTGGGTTTAAGATAAAACCACCATTTTGTCTGCCAATTCGCACGGCCGCAATTGGTCCGTCCCAGGGTATGTCGGAAATAGAAAGGGCACAAGAAGCAGCAATTAAAGAAACGACATCGGGATCATTTGCTTGATCCACAGAAAGAACAGTAATAACGACTTGAACTTCAGCTTGGTAATCTTTAGGGAAAAGAGGACGAATAGCGCGATCAATTAGCCTGGAAGTTAAAATTGCTTCCTCAGAAGGACGACCTTCTCTTTTAATAAATCTCGAGGTTGAAATTTTACCGCCAGCATATAATCTTTCTTCATAATCAACAGCTAATGGGAAAAAATCGACGTCTGGACGGGCCGTTTGAGAAACAGCGGTTGCTAAAACAACCGTTTCGCCGTAAGAAGCTAAGACTGAGCCACTGGCCTGGCCGGCCAGTTCACCGGTTTCCAGAACTAGTTTTTTGCCTGCAAGTTCGATTTCTTTTCGAATAATCTTTTGCATTAGAAAATAAATTGAGTAGGTTTTTGGGGAGTTAGAAATCGGATAGTAAGAATCAAATATTTATTGCTACCAAGTCAAACTTGGTTCACACTATTCAACTTCCAACAACCCAAACCCTTTTAACTTAATATTATTATACTATAAATTCTTCTGATTTCAAAATCAGTCCTTTTTAGTCGCTAACTTATCATTTAGGCTTGCGAGACAACAACAAAGTCATTTCTTTGATTACTTAGGTAATCCTAATTTTCCAATAATATCTTTATAGCGATCCGGTGCTTTTCTCGTCAGATAATGAAGTAATCTTCGTCTTTTATTGATCATCGAAAGTAGTCCTCTTCTGGAGTGGTTGTCATGAGCGTGGGATTTAAGATGATCAGCAACGTTGTCTATTCTTTGGGATATAAGGGCGACCTGTACTTCGGGGGAGCCTGTATCTCCTTCATGTGTTTTGAATTTATCTATTATCTGCTTTTTTGTATTTTGTGCCATAGTTTAGTTTATAGAAAGTAGAGTTAAGACTTTAGAAACAGAAAATAGTATAACCAGATCAGTTCTCGCTGTCAAAGGATTTTGAGCCCTTATAAATTTTGGGTGGTTTGAGCCAGTCTTCTTCAGAGTCCTCAAAAGATTTATAAAAATCAGCAGGTTTTATGTGGGCTTTAGGTTGGAATTCTGAAGTTGATGGTTGACTGACGAAACTCGGGTTCCTAAAAGTCTTACTAAGTTGGTTAGCAAGACTGGCTTTACCAGCGCCAAATTTAACTAACCAAGCGGCTGTCTGAAAACTTGCCGGACTAGACTTTGCAGGTGAAAAATTTGACGTTGCATCAACAATGCCCACAAACAGGTTAAAAGCGATGTCCTGATCTATAGGAAGCGCTAAGTCTTGCAGGATCAAACCTGTTATCTCGCTGAGACTTGCTGCTTGCGGATTGCAAATATCTACTTGAGCAAATTTTTGTTTCACATCTTCTCTATTGATATTCACTATCCATACAGTTGAGTCTATATTTTGTTCGTGAGTAATAAGTCTGGTCAAATCTTCCAAGGACTTGTTCCCAATAGAGAAAATCAGGTCTGGTTTTGATAGAGTTTCTTCAAATTTAAGTTGTTCTTGAGAGACCCCAGTAGTTCCAGGAAACGAGTGGATAACAATCTTTAATTTGTTACCGTCTAAAAAATAAGTCACCTTATCGACATTTTGGACTGCATTTTCAACAACAACAACTAGGTTCTTTTTACCTGCAGGCTTGCCAATTTTATCAACGCCATAAAGTGTTTTTGCATCAGATACCTGTGGCGACTTTGCGAATATGGAAACGTTTTTGCCTAATTTTTGGCAGGAAAGACAAATCGCCAGCCCCGCGGCAAGTCCATCAAAACCAGAATTTTCGGAAACAGCAACCAAAACGGCTTCTGCTTTGGTTAAACTTTCAAGGGTTTTCTCTTTTGAATTTTGATCCATAAACATGGAGATGGGGCAGAATCCCGATTTATCTTAGTGCTCGCCTTTGGGTACTATTCGTACACGGCTAATGCCTTGATTCTAGCGATACAAGTAAAATTTTACCCCAATGATTCTATAATATCACCAATTCTCACGTCAAGGCTTGGATTAATACCAATTCCACAGTCTTGACCATTAGTTACCTGTTCGAGGTCTTTTTTAAATCTTTTTAATGAAACAATCTTTGCCTCTTGTTTAAGGTTATCTCTTTTTAAGAGTATTTGGTCGCCGATTTTCAACCTGCCATGAGTTACTTTGGCGCCAGCTATCTTTTTGCCATCTACGTCGAAGGTGGCAACTACTTTAGCGCGACCGATAATTTTTAATTCATGTTTTGCCTGTTCATAGAGTGCGACGACATCTTGCATGTCGGAAAGTAGTTCATAAATAACATTATAATTTTTGATCACGACTCCCTCTCTTTCCGCTTGAGATTTAATTTGGCCATTAATTTTAAGATTAAATGCCAAAATTGGAGCATTGGCAAGTTTGGCAACAACAATGTCGCCGCTTTTAACCTCACCCAACCCCGAGGAAACAACTAATAAATTCTTCGGTAGGTTGCTCATAATGGCCTCAAGAGAACCAGCGACATCAGCTTTAATAACTACTTTGAAGCTTTCTTTGGCCTCTTCGGATTTGGCGATAATATCGGCAATAGTTTTGGCAGGTTGACCGGCTTTCGATTTTGTCAGAGTAAGATCGCTAACAATACCACCAATATCAAATATTTTTTTAAATCCTAAAATTTCGACTGGTTTGCCCGGTTGTGCTTTGTCAACATTCTGATCCTTGTCGTCAATTAAAGCGCGGACTGTAATAATCTCGGAATCGACCGTTATTTTTTGACCGACTGCAAGCGTACCTTTTTTAACAATAACAGTAACTACTGGCCCGCGTTTTTTATCTAAAAATGATTCAACGACAACAGCCTCCAAGGGATCTTCTGGAAGGTAGGGCTGCGGTGAAAGTTGCCAGACTAAAAGAACAACCTCAAGAAGTTCGGTGATTCCCTTATTTTTTGGTGCGGCAACTTCGACCTCGGGAACTTGGCCGCCGAAGCTTTCAAGAATAATATTTTGGTCTTGGAGCTGTTTTTTTATCCGATCGATGTTGATATCAGGAAGATCAGTTTTAGTGATTGCGACAATTGACGGCTTGTCTGCTTTTTTAATGTGTTTAATGGCCTCGATAGTTTGAGGTTTAACCCCATCGTTGGCGGCAACCACTAGAATAACGATGTCGGCAACTTCTGCGCCACGAGAACGCATTTTTTCGAATGCGGCATGTCCGGGTGTATCAATAAAAGTAATAGGTTTATCTTGAAAAATTATCTGATAGGCACCAATATGTTGGGTTATGCCACCATGCTCTGTGGCAACAACATTGGTTCTGCGGATTGTGTCAAGAAGGGTAGTTTTACCGTGGTCGACATGACCCATAAGGGTAACAATTGGCGGACGAATATCGGTATCTGGTTTCTGGTTCATGATTATTGGTTTCTAAGACGACAAAGCTTTTCATTTAACTAGACTCGTCGCCATCAGCGTTGTTGGAAGTTGTTTCATCTTTTATCACTGATGGCGTAGGAGATTCTGGGGGCACTGAGGTAGTTGTCGACTGTTTTGATTCTGTGCTTTCATTTCCTTTTGTGCCTTCCGTTCCTTTTGTGCCTTCCGTGATCGTTTTTTCGTCCTGATCGCTTGTGGAAATTGTCTGATCATCTATATTTCGAACTGGTTGGCTGATCTTGCGACTCACTGAGTCATCTGCCGGTTTCTTTTGATCGCCTTTTGCGCTTGATTTTTCCGTTGTCCCCTTATCATTGGTTTTTGATAGCTTTGATGCTTTTAATCCCTCTTCAATAACTCCTAGGGCCTTTTTGGCCTCAGCTTGAGCTTTTCTTTCTTTGGCCTCAACTTCTTTAGGCAAACCACTTTTGCCGCGAATATCAATTTTATATCCGGTAAGTTTGTGAGCAAGCCGCACATTTTGGCCTTCTTTACCGATTGCCAGTGAAAGTTGGTCATCAGGTGCGGTAACTTCTGCGGTTTTTTCTTTTTCGTTTACTTTTACTTGTAAATCCTTCGCGGGTGAAAGAGCGGCTCTGATAAACTCTGACGGGTCTTCTTGATAAGCGATGACGTCGATTTTCTCGTCACTAAGTTCATTAATAACAGCCTGGACTCTAACGCCTTTTTGACCAACACATGAACCAACTGGATCAACGCCGAGTTGGCGCGAGGCGACGGCAACTTTGGATCTTGAGCCGGCTTCTCTGGCAACGGTTTTAATTTCTACAATACCTTGCGCAATTTCCGGAACTTCTTGTTTGAAAATACCTTCCAGGAGACCATTAGCGCTTCTTGAAATAATAATTTCTTCTCCCCTTGCTCCTTCTTTAATACCAACAACATAAAATTTCAAGCGTTGGTTTACATAATATTTTTCATTGTGAGCTTGTTCTGCGGGTGGCATAATACCTTCGGCCTTGCCAAGATTGACCGTGATCACTTGACCGGCAATTCTTTGAATAATTCCGGAAACAATGGTGCCAACTTTTGATGAATACTCTGTTAAAATGGCATTTTTCTCGGCTTCCCGAATTCTTTGCAAAATGACTTGTTTGGCGGTTTGCGCGGCAATTCGGCCAAAACCACTCGGAGTCACATTTTTTTTACCTTTTTGAAGATTTACTTCGCCAGTTGCCGGATCAAGATCAACGACGATGCCTTCGGGCTCTCCGTAATCTTTGCGGTAAGCAGCCAGAATGGCTTGTTTGATAGAGTCGATAACGACTTCGGGTTCGATTCCCCGTTCGGAGCAAACCTGATTTAGGGCTGATGCGAATTCTGTTCGAGCTTGTATGGCCATTCTACTTGGAGAAAAGCTAAAGCTTTTCTCGATATTCCTCTTTCCCTGCTAGATTTAAATTTAATTTTTAACTAATTATTTTCTTTGTAGTTTTTGCGATATTCAAAAAAAGGCGCATGCGCGCCTTAGACTCTTGCCGAACTAAAATGCAAAAGAATTTTAGCAAAATAGGATACTTTCAGTCAACTTCCGTGATTAAGATCTTTCCAACTCCTCAAGAAGTCTTTTTTGGTCGTGGGAGAGTTTTGTGGGGATGCGGATCCGGATAATGACGTAATGGTCGCCGCGGGCATGACCTGCGACACGGTGAACCCCTTTGTTTCTTAGTCTAATTTGAGTGCCGGGTTGGGTACCTGCAGGAATGCGAATTTTGACTGGACCATCAATAGTTTCAATATTGGCAACGGTCCCCAGCGCTGCTTGGGCGAAAGAAACTTCATGCTCACTAATAATATCGTAACCTCTTCTTTTAAACTTAGGGTGTGGGGAAACTTGACAGACAATAACAAAGTTTGAAAAACGGATTTCGGAACCGTCGTCAACACCAGCTGGAATTTTAATTTTTTGTCTTTTGCCCGCTTCGCCGCGAGGCGAGCCATCTATTTCAATTTCTTTCTGTGTGCCATGAACTGCCTCCATAAAGTCTAAATTGAGGATATAGCGAGAAAGACGAGCACGTCTGCCGAAAGGCGATCTTTCTCCGAAGACCATTTCAAAAATATCAAAAGGGTCAGAAAAACCGCCGAAATCAAAGTCAAAATCGCCGGGTGAGCCAGTCCAAGTGTAAGTTCGAAATCCGCCTGGCCCTGCGCTAGCACCGCCGAAGCCGCCACCTGGCTGAAACGCTGCGTGACCAAATTGATCGTAGGCGGACTTTTTCTGAGGGTCAGATAAAACTTGATAGGCTTCGTTTGTTTCTTTAAACTTTTCTTCCGCACCTGCTGATTTGTTGACGTCTGGGTGATACTTGCGCGCATTGACCCGGTAGGCTTTTTTTATTTCCTCGGGGGTTGCTGATTTGGAAACTCCCAAAATTTCATAGTAATCTGCTTCTGTTGCCATATATAAAATTAATTTCTAATTTCCAATAACCAATTTCTAATGTTTAATCTTAAAACATTTTGTCATTGGGGTTTGATTAGGTCAATTAGAAATTTTCTTTCCTTGGAGATCTTGACCACCATAAGTTGCTGTTGTCTTATTAACTTTAAACTCAAGTTGACTAACTGAATTTTTATCACTTAAAAGTTCAATTTTGTAGGTGCCAGCAACAGGTAGGGGGAAATTAACAAGCTCAGTCATTAAATTGGCCTTGCCATTTTGGCCTAAAGTGACTTTGATTTCTCTGTCTGGAAATTTTTGTTCGGTTTCTTGCTGGGGGGTTAGTTTTAAGGTAAGTGGGTATTCCCTACCTGGTTCACCTTTTAAAACTGCGACCAGAAACATTCTGGGCCAGGAAGTTGGCAAATTGGCAACAAAAAATTGGTCGAAAATGCCAATTACTGAGAGCTTCTGCTCCTGAGAAACAGTGGCCAAATCGCATAAAACAAATATCTCCGCTTGAAGTTTGTCCACAATTATTCCTTCACCACTTCGCCTTCCTGGACATCGCCTGTGTCTGATTTAGCATCTTGAGTTTGCCCGTCGGTCTGACCTTTTTCGTCCATAGGACGATCAGCCCCTGGCTGAGACTCTGTCCTTTGACCCTTATACATGGACTCGCCTATTTTGGAGAGGACGCCAGAGAGTTCTTCGGTTTTTGTCTTGACCTCATCGAGTGGGCCGGCTGCCTGAATTTCTTTGAGAGCTTTAATCTTTTCTTCGACTTCGGTTTTGACTTCAGTCGGAACTTTGTCGCCGGCATCTTTGAGGGCTTTCTCGGCTTGGTAAACAAGGGCATCGGCTTTATTTCTGGTTTCGATTTCTTCCTTTTTGGCCTCATCTTCTTTGGCGTGCTCCTCGGCTTCTTTGGTCATCCTTTCGATTTCTTCGCTGGTCAATCCAGTACTACCTGTAATTTTGATGGACTGTTCTTTGCCTGTTGCCTTGTCGCGCGCCTTAACGTTTAAAATACCATTGGCGTCAAGATCGAAAGCGACCTCGATTTGGGGAATACCACGGGGGGCTGGAGGAATACCATCGAGAATAAAACGGCCGAGAGATTTGTTGTCTTGCGCCATGGGTCTTTCGCCCTGCAAAACATTAATTTCGACTGATGTTTGGTTGTCGGAAGCAGTTGAGAAGATTTCTGATTTTGACGTGGGGATTGTGGTGTTTCTTTGGATAAGAGCAGTGGAGACACCACCTAAGGTTTCAATACCCAGTGTTAATGGAGTAACATCAAGAAGGACCATTTCCTTCATTTCGCCACCCAGAACAGCGCCTTGAACGGCAGCGCCGACGGCAACGACTTCGTCCGGGTTAATTCCTTTGTGGGGTTCTTTACCGAAGAATTCTTGGACTTTGGTATTTACAAGGGGCATTCTGGTCATGCCGCCAACAAGGATAACTTCGTCAACTTTAGCCGCGTCCATCTTGGCATCTTTAAGACAGGCTTTAACCGGTCCGAAAGTCTTTTCGACGAGATCGCCGACGATTGATTCAAGCTTGGCGCGCGAAAGTTTGAGTTGCAGATGTTTGGGGCCGGTTTGGTCGGCAGTTAGATAGGGAATGGAAATTTCTGATTCGGTGGTAGTGGAAAGCTCAATTTTAGCTTTTTCGGCTGCGTCCCGAAGCCTTTGGAGTGCGGGTCTATCTTTGGTGATATCGATACCTGATTCCTTTTTAAATTCTTCAACCAAATATTCGACAATTTTGGAATCAAAATCGTCACCGCCAAGATGGGTATCGCCGTTGGTAGCTTTAACTTCAAAAACACCTTCGCCAAGTTCCAAAATAGAAATATCAAAAGTACCACCACCAAGGTCGTATACGGCAATAGTGTGGGCGTGGGATTTATCAAGGCCGTAGGCTAAAGCGGCGGCGGTCGGCTCATTGATAATACGCTCAACTTTAAGCCCGGCAATTTCTCCAGCTTGCTTTGTTGCTTGACGTTGAGAATCATCGAAATAGGCAGGAACCGTAATAACGGCTTTTTCAACTTTACCGCCAAGATAGCTTTCGGCATCGGCTTTAAGTTTTTGTAAGATCATTGCGGAAATTTCCTGAGGAGTATAATCTTTGTTTTCAACATTAATGACAGCCATGACATCGCGGCCTTCTTTAATATCATAGGGGAGCCACTTGATATCTCTTTGAACTTCCGGATCTTTGTATTTGCGACCCATTAACCGTTTGATGGAAAAAATGGTGGTTTTGGGATTAACAATCATTTGGCGTTTGGCGACATCGCCAACGATGTGTTTTGAGACGTCAACTACCGACGGGATAATATTTCTGCCTTCTGCAGAGTGAATCACCTTGGGCTTGCCAGCCTCGATGACGGCAACTACGGAATTTGTTGTTCCTAGATCGATACCGATGATTTTTGACATGTTGCGTTTCTTTCAGTCACTTAATGTGAATGCATCCGAATTAGGATTCATTCGAAGTGTTTTCATTGGGATACATTCTTGATTCTACTTGCTGACCAACCTTCTTTCTCTCAACCACTACTTGCGTGGGCCTAATAACCTTATTATTTATTTTATAACCTTTTTGCGTAACCTTAACAACCCTTCCTTCGCCAGAACCTTCGACAACATCGGTGGCTTCATGGAAATTTGGATCAAACCTAGCACCCTCTGCCTGGATTTCCTCTACACCTTCTGCTTTCAAAATCTCTTTGAACTGTTTAATAACAATTTCCAAACCCTGATCATTTAAATGTTTTTGGGCGTTTTCTAAATTATCCAAAACCGGCAAAAGCTTTTCTACCAAGATTGCCGACGAGAGTTGACCTAAAAGTTTTCTTTCTTCCTCAACACGCCTTTCTAAATTTCGGTAATCCGCCAGAGCACGTTTAAGCTGATCCTCCAAGTGTTTGAGCTGTTCTTCTAGGTAATTATTTTTTGCAACCACTGATTTCATTGAAGAAATGCCTTGGATTGTTTTCGTCTGTTGTTCATCATCTTTTGCCGTATTGACGATGGTTGCGGGTTTTTTCATATTACTCATATTTTTAGAAACCTGCATGCCGGTCTTCGACTCCGAGGTCGTTCAGACTCGAGGAGCAGGCGGGTTAAATTCCGGAAATGGCTGATAAGAGTTGCGAAAAATATCTCATCGTCGGAATAATCACGGAGTAATTAAGTCTTGATGGCCCGACAATGGCTAAAACGCCATTGTGATTAGGCATCTGATAACGGGTGACAATAAACCCGCATGGTTCCAAATAAGGTACTCCAAGCTCTTCACCAAACAAAATTTTGATCTGATCTTGGCTTGAGAGCCGACTAAAGATTTGGGAAAGCAAATCGACTTTGTCGATCATTGAAAGAACGGTTTTGGTAATGTCGATATCATAAAATTCGGGCATATCCAGAATGTTGGCCATGCCGGCTGCATAAATATCGTTTTCCTCATCGGAGGCCAGTGCTAAAGAATGAGTTTGGTCAGCCAGGGCTTTGACGGTATGTTTGAGGAGCTGATCCAGACGCCCCTGACCTTGAGAAAATTCTTCTTTGATGGCAACCTCATCCTTCAAGGAAAGGGTTTTTTCTTCCATTAGTTGGTCAACGTAAAATTTCATGCCGCTTGAAGTCGGAATACGGCCTGCCGAGGTGTAGGGCTGGCGAAGATAACCAAGGGAGGTCAGCCTAACCATTTCATTTCTGATGGTTGCAGGTGATACTCCAAGACTGGCCTCTTTTTCAATGGTTTCTGAACCGATGGCCTCTGCGGTTTCAATATATTTTTCGATAATGGCACGCAGAAGTTTCTTTTGTCTTTCTGTAAGATCCATATCTATCTTTCTTTAAGGGCAAACCTGATACGGTTTTCCCTTAATATTCCTTTCCCCTTAATGGAGTAAATTTTACTAGCGAAGCTAGATAAAATTTACGGATTATAAAATAATTCGTGGCGAGAGGCAGTTTGGGCAACTCGCCGCAAAATCACGTTTGACGTGATTAGCAGACAATGTACCACGAGTGCTAATTATTGTCAATGGTCGACTTTGTCGACCCGCGACCCTGAACGAGTAATGACAAGTTGAGGGTCAAGCCAATGACCTAAATACTCTAATGATCTAGATTATTAGAGTGAGTTTGACCTAATACTAAGTCGAGATTTGATCTTTTAACGACGTGGTTCAAGTAGGGCAAAAATTTATTTTTGTAATGGTTAAACAATTCTCTATCTTTTAGCCCGCCATCAGTTGCTATTTCAATCTCAAATATTTTGCCGACATTTCTCACTGTGTCTAGATTAAAGACTGCTCTATCTTTTTTCCAAAGGTCTCGTTTTTTGATAACGACTACTTTAATTCCTAGAACCTTTTTTAAGAAATCGAGAAGCTTTTTATCGGATACTTTAAATAAAGTCACTTTCGCTGGGGTCGCAGATGTGTCTGAAAAGTCTCCACGTTCGTAGTAAACTAGCGTGTATTCATTCTCTTGAATCCGTAACTTTAACCTCGGAATGATTTTTTGATCTTTACTGATCGGCAAATTGAAAAAGTAGTCTTTTTGATTAAAGGTACCAATTTTTCTCGCCCTTAGATCTTTTAATATCTTTCTTATAGGAGAAAAGTCATTGCATAAATACTTGAGCTCCAAGTTTAATTTTCCCATATTATATTTTAATATATTTTAAGTACAGCCAAAAATGCTTCCTGGGGGATATCTACCTGACCAAATTTCCTCATTCTTTTTTTGCCTTTCTTTTGCTTTTCTAAGAGTTTCATTTTGCGGGTGACGTCGCCACCATATAATTTTTGGGTAACGTCTTTACGGAAAGAAGCAATGGTTTCGCGGGCAATGATTTTGCCGCCAATGGCCGCTTGAATGGGGATGGCAATTTGCTGGCGTGGAATTGCCTCTTTTAGTTTCTCGACAAGCCTTCTTGCAATCGCCTCGGCTTTCTCGGCCGGAACTATTTGGGCCAAACCCTCGATTGGCTCGTGATTGACCAAAATGTCCAACTTAACCAAATGCGCCGCCCTATACTCTCCCGGTTCAAAATCCTCTGAAGCGTAACCTGAAGTAATCGTTTTGAGCTGATCATAAAAACCTATCAAAAGCTCCAAAAGAGGAATCTGGGCATCAATTTTTAAAAGATTGCCGATATTTTCAAAATTGGTTAACTCCCCTCGCCTGTCGTGAATCAAATTAGAAACAGCCCCGTAATACTTTTCGGGAATAAAAATTGTGACCCGGGCATAAGGTTCCTTGACATCTTTTTTGGCAGGATCAAAGTCGGAAGGATTGTTGATTTGCTTCCCATCAACTATAAAACTGACTGAAGGTGAGGTCGCAATAATATCCAAATCATACTCTCGCTCCAGCCGCTCCTGGGTAATTTGAGCATGCAGAAGTCCCAAAAAACCAACGCGTAATCCTTGTCCTAAAGAAGCCGAAAATTCGGGAGCAAAAGAAAGCGCGGCATCGTTTAACTTAAGTTTTTCCAGACCATTTTTTAATCTTCCAAAATCAGCGGCGTCCGTCGGGTAGAAAGACAAGAAAACAACGGGTTTTGCTTCTTTATAGCCGGCAAGGGCCTTGGCAGGATTTTTCGATAAAGTTATTGTGTCACCGACTTTTACCAAAGAGAGGTCTTTAAGATTGGTAACGACAAAACCAACATCGCCCGGTGAGAGTTTTTCGACATACTTGGGGCTTGGAGTCAGATAGCCGGCTTGTAAGATTTCCGCTTTCGCGCCGGTTGCCAGAAACTTAACTTCATCACCAACTTTTACCTCTCCTTCAAATAAACGGACGGAGGCAACAACCCCCTTGTAAGGGTCTAGGCTTGAGTCAAAGATAAGGGCGGCAAGCCCTTCATTCTTAATCTTTGGTGGGGGGATTTTTGTAATAATCTGATCTAAGACTCCTTTGACGTTCTCTCCGGTTTTTGAGGAGATTGCCAAAATTTCTTCTTTCCTAAAACCAAGCGCGGCAAGCTCGCTTGCCGTCTTTTCGACCTCAGCCTGGGGCGAATCAATTTTATTAATAACAGGAATTAAGACCAGATTAGCCTCAAGTGCCAGATTGAAATTGGAAAGGGTTTGAGCCTGAACCCCTTGGGTCGCGTCCACAAGCAAGATTGCCCCCTCAACCGAGGCCAATGATCTTGAGACTTCGTAGGAAAAATCAACGTGCCCGGGGGTATCGATTAAGTTCAAGATGAAATCTTGAACTTGGGAATCGTTTATAGTTGATCGTTCATTGGGACTTTTTGTATCCCTATTAACGATTAACGATTTACGATAAACGAGTCGTATGGCTTTGAGTTTGATCGTAATCCCGTGCTCACGTTCAAGCTCCAAACTATCCAAAAGCTGCTCGAGATGATCTTTGCCAACCGCACCGCAGATTTCCATGATGCGATCAGCAAACGTTGATTTTCCGTGATCTATGTGGGCGATTACTGCGAAGTTTCTAATATGTGTTTGGTCCATGGACATGATTTTAAAATTTTCAATTTACAATTTGCAATTTTCAATGAAAATTAAAAATTGATCAAGGGTTTTGTTCCTGAGCCTCGATTGAGGTTGGAGCAGGACTGGTGAGTTTTGATGGTAGCGCAAGTACCCTTTTTGCAAGGTGATAAAAAATGGCAACTTCTTTAACGCGCATTACCCAAGAAAGCAGAATATATACGGAGAGCCCGACAATTGTGGCAATGCCCGTCAAAAGAATTAAACCAACTGTCCTGGTTGTATCAAAAACCAGTTGGTCAAGAAGCTTCATGGGAACATAGAGAAAAACGGCTGTAATAAAACCAATAAGTGACATTTTGGCTACAGGAGCCAGTAATTTTTTCTTGTCAAACCCTACCTTTTTATCTAAAAGAATAAACAACAAAAGGCTATTTGTAATATTGGCCGTTGAATAAGCAAGAGCAAGCCAGATTAACGAAAGTTTTAAGATTAGAACGAAGAATAGGGCAAGAGCGATGTTGACGGTGATACTAAAGATGTTAACCTTCACGGGTGTAAAGCTGTCTTTTATTGCATAAAATCCTCTGGTCAAAAGCAGGCTAACAGCTTGGGCAGCGATACCGACAGAAAAAGCAATTAAAGTCCTGCCTGTTAAAACAGTAATCTCCCAGGGTAATTCCCTGGCACCAAAGACAAGTCTAACAACGGGAATTCTCAGAATTGCCAGAATGGCAGCGGCCGGCAAGATAAGAAAAAGGATTTGGTGAAAAGACTGGGTAAAAAGTTTTTTAAACTGCTCATATCTTTTAGCATTGAATTCGATGGAAAGCGACGGCAGGGATGCTTGGGCGATAGAGGCAGCAAACATAGCGGTCGGAACATACTGTAGGACTTGGGCAAAGTTAAAGGCAACAATAGAGCCAACTGCGGCAATTGAAGCCAGGGCGATATTAATCATATCGGAAATCCGCACCAAACTCAAGGAAATTGACCTTGGCCACATGAGCGAGATTGTTTCCCGAACGTCTTTATTGTTAAGGTCAAAATTGAGCCTAAAGCTAAAACCCAAGGAAAGTGCTAAGGGTACTTGAATGGTCAAATGGAGCAGGGCACCAATAATCATACCGATAGCCGGTGCATAGATTCCGAAAACAGGCACTAAAAAAATGATGGAGAGAATAATACCAATGTTATAAAAAACTGAGGCTAGTGCCGGCACTAAAAATCTTTGGAAAGATTGTAAGATTCCAGTCATAAAAATCGAGATGACGAAAAAGGCTTGAGCAAAAATCATAATGCGTAAAAGTTGGGCAATCTGATGACTTGTTGCCGGGTCTTTAGCGACTACTCCCGGAGCAATAATTGGTGCAATAAAATCGGCAAGAACAATAATAATTGCCGCAAAGACAACAAAAACCAAAAGGCCTAAAGAGATCATTATTGAGGAAAGTTCCCAAGCTTTTTTCAGTTTATCGCGAGATAAGTACTGAGAAAAAACAGGAATAAAGGCCAAAGCAATAGTTCCAAAAATGAGAACCTCAAAGATAGCATCCGGCAGAATTGAGGCGGCAATGAAACTGTCCAAAAGTTTAATATTGTCTCCGAAGTAAGATGCCAGAAGCCTATATCTTACAAGACCGAGGACTCTGGAGAGAGCCACGGAAAAAGCAATGACAAAGGCAGCCGAAAGAATATCTTCTTGTTTATTCCTGAAAATATTGGCACCATTTTTGATAAAAGATAGCATGTGATAGAATACTGTTTAAGTCAAAACTGTGGTATGTTCTCGCTTGCGCTCGAACAATGAAAATTTTTATGCTTCGAACGGAGTGAGAACTTTCCCTAATTTTGAGTTTTAAATTTTGAATTTATTTTATAGATATGCCAGTCACAAAACAAGCGATCAAAAAGGTTAGACAAGACAAGAGGAAAACTGTCTATAATTTAAAGGTTAAAAAGGCCCTTAAGGCAACAGTCTTGGCATTTCGCAAAAAACCAACACAAGCTGGTCTTTTAACTGTTTATAAGGCTGCGGATCGCGCGGCTAAAACAAACGTGATTCACAAGAATAAGGCTGCTAGGATTAAATCAAGGCTTTCTAAAATGCTGACAAAAGTTGCTGGGCTAAAAGTTCCAATAAAAAAATCTTCAAAGACTAAACCTACAAAATCGTAGCAAATAATTAATGTTGTCAATTGACAACAAATGTGTGGTAATATTACTTTAGATGTCAAAGATACCAGTCTCAACTATGAAATTAGCCCGCTTTATTGGTTTTGCTTCATCTCTAGGTCTTTGGTTTAAGCTAGCTGGTAATGTCTTGGCGCAAACCGCAACTTCCGGGGCCGCCAAAGGTGGGACTGGAACATCAGGTGCCTTACCTTCCGCCGGTTCGACAGAGTTGACTTATTTATTGTTTTTGGGTGGGGTTATTTTGTTTGTTTTTGGGACTTTAAAGCTAATGCTGAGCTTTCGAGAATAATTTAAGGGCTATTATTTCTCCTCCAGATTAAAAATTTCTCCCTGGACATATTCGGCTAAATCGTGCCAATTGTTGCTTTTTGGGTCTAAAACAAATTGTCCCCCATAATTGGCCGGATCGCCGACATCTAAAACGCTTTCTGTACGATCAGCATCTAAAACAACTTTCCGAATTGAGGTGCTGGCGATTTTTTGACCAAGTTTGACAAAGAGGGAAATCTCTTCGTTTGTGACATTGGTATCGATTGCACCCCTGAAGGTTGTCGCCAAATTTATTATTGTTTTGGGATTTAAAAGGGTTTGGCCAGATAACACTTTTTGGCGAAAAGCTAAAATTACTTTTTGCTGGCGGGCACTTCGGGCAAAATCCGAACCCTCGTTGTTTGTGCCGTGACGTGATCTAACGAATTTAAGAGCAGTTGCTCCATCCATGTGGGTTGGGCCTTTTGTAAAAGAAATGGTTTCATAACGACAAGTAAAATGGTCATTTTCCTCGCTGATAATGTTTGCTGAACCTGTGGCATCTATAACAACTTGGGTGTTGACTTCGTTGATTTTTTGGGTTTCGATTTTTAAACCACAAGTATCATCCTCTTTACCTTCGATTGGATATTTGAGATCGACAAATGAATTTTCAACATCCACATCCAGACCATCCACCAAATCAGCCGCGCGAACAAAACCGCTAAAATCCACCCGAATAGCATAGTGGATAGGTATGTCAAAAAGTTGACCAACAGTATTTTTGGCGAGAATCAGTCCCTGATTATTTTTTTCTTGACCATAGGCGTAGGCGGCATTGATTTTGGCAGAGATCGAAGGTGCCCAGAGATCTCGAGGAATTGAGACAAAAGTTACATCTTGCCCGTCTTTTTCAATTGAGGCCAAGATCATAGTGTCAGTGAGATTGGGGCCTTCATGCCCCTGACCTCCAATACCCAGAAGAAGAACATTTATGTGATCATTATCGGATTTGAGGCCCGTGTTGGTAATCAGATTGAAAACAGTTTTAGGACCACCAAGAACCAGGTCCGCTAGCCCAAGTAATTTAATGACGGCCGCCACAAGAAAGAGCATAACAAACGACGCGGCTAAAATTTTTACAATAGATCTGGATTGACTTCGTCTTGTGCCAAGTTGGCGCATATTTTCAACTGGCGGTTTTAATGATCTGGATAAATTTTTGAGGATCCAAGCTGTTGGCACCAATTAAAACCCCATCAAGAATACCTTGTTTTATAAATGACTTGGTATTTTGGGGTGAGACTGATCCTCCATAGAGGACTGTGTATGGACCTTTCGCTTTGAGCCTTTCGCCTATGGTTTGGGCATTTTCTGGAGTGTCCGGATGACCTGTGCCGATAGCAAAGATGGGTTCATAAGCAACAATGTTCACGCCTTCTGGGATTTTAGCTTCCGGATTTTGAATACAAAAAATAATTTCAAGTCCGGCCTTTTTCGCATTTTGGGCTTTTTGGGCAAGGAGATTATCGTCCTCATTAAAATTTTGACGTCTTTCAGAATGGCCAATTATTACATAACGACAAAGGTCGGCAATTTGTGACGCCGCAACTTCACCAGTGTAAGCTCCTTGTTCAAATTGAGAAATATCTTGAGCACTTAACTTGATTTGCCATCCGGCTGAGTTGATTTTTTGAAAAGTGGCGGCAAGAAAAGCGGCAGTTGGACAAACAATGACGGTGCCAGCAAAGCTTTCGGCTTTTGGACCAATTATATTGAGCCATGCAGACATTTGATCCCAGGTTTTGTTGGCCTTGAGATTGGCAATGACCAGTGGTAAGGGATCATTCATATTTGGAGATTGTTTTTAATATGTTGTCTTTTGAGGTGGCACCAATGATTCTTCCTTGTTCCTTATCATCCTTAAGAAGGATGTAGGTAGGAATAGACATTACTTGATAGACAGCAGCCTTTTCTTGGTTTTCGTCGACATTTATTTTTTCGATTTGGACACGACCCGCGAGCTCTTTTTCAAGCTCATCCATTATCGGCTCCATAAATTTGCAGGGACCACACCACTCGGCCCAAAAGTCTAAAAGTTTAATCATAAAGATTGTAAAGGGACGTTAAACGTCCCTGTGATATTATACGATAATAATTCCTAAATTCGAATACCTAAACCCGAAACAAATTCTAATTTTTCAAATGCTATGGATATTCTTAAAGATTTAGATACGAGTCAAGTTGAGGCTGTTAAACAGACTGAAGGACCGGTTTTAATTCTGGCAGGAGCGGGAAGCGGCAAAACGAGGGTTTTGACTTATAAAGTGGCGTACTTGATTTCCCGGGGAGTTGACCCAACCAATATCCTCTGTGCCACGTTCACCAACAAAGCGGCCAATGAGATGAAAGAGAGGATTCAGAAGTTAATAGCTCATAGTTCATTGTTAATGGGGAAAAAGAGACCAAACGAAAAGCCCCATGAACGATTCACAATAAACGACTCGCCTTATGTGGGGACTTTTCATGCTTTTTGTGCAAAGCTTTTGCGAATTGATGGTAAGTATATCGGAATACCTTCTGGCTATTTGATCTATGACGATGATGATAGTTTGTCGCTGGTTAAAAGGATAATGGCTGATTTAAACATTTCTACCAAAAGTTTCCGTCCAAGTTCGATTCTAGGCGCTATATCGTCTGCCAAGAGTGAGCTGATTGGTCCTGCCGATTATGCGCAATTTGCTCATGGGTATTTTGCCGAAACTGTAGCTGGTGTTTATCGTGAATACCAAAAAGAGCTTCACAAGATTAACGCATGCGACTTTGACGATCTTTTGATGCGTACTGTTGAACTTTTTAGAAAAGAGGCGCAGGTGCTTGATAAATGGGCAGGAAGGTTTGAGTATGTTTTGGTTGATGAGTATCAGGATGTGAACACGGCTCAATACGTGTTGACTAAGCAACTTGCCAATGTTCATGGGAATCTAACGGTTGTTGGAGATGCTTCACAAGCAATTTATTCTTTCCGCGGAGCTGATTTTAGGAATATTTTAAACTTTGAGCGGGATTTCCCAAATGCCAAAGTTTTTAACTTGGAGCAAAATTACCGCTCGACCCAAAACATTTTGGATGCGGCAAATGCGGTCATTGCCCACAATAGTTCCCATCCTGTTCTTAAATTGTGGACAGAAAATCCGATGGGCGAAAAAATTAGTACTTACAGTGCCCAAAGCGAAGTCGACGAGGCCAATTTCCTGACTAATATCATTCTGGAAAACCGAACGAAATTGTCTAGTTTTGCGGTACTTTATAGGACAAATGCGCAGTCGCGAACTATAGAGGAAGCATTTTTACACGCCAATATTCCGTACAGGCTTTATGGAGGAGTGAGTTTTTACGCTCGGAAGGAAATTAAGGACGTGATGGCCTATTTGCGCTTAATTGCCAACCCGAAAGATAAGGTTTCTAAAAATCGAGTGGAAAAGTTAGGCAAAAGGAGATATGAGAAATTTAGCGAGATGGTAAAGAAGCTCAATTTAGAGTCCGACCCTCAAGAAAAAGCCGGTTATAAAAAGGGTCGGACCCTTAGCCCTTTGGGGCTTATCGAGAAAGTACTTTTGGCAACGGATTATCTGCTTCTTATTGATGATGGCACAGAGCAGGGCTTGATGCGTGTAGAAAATGTCAAGGAGTTAAAATCAGTGGCTTCTGATTTTGAAGACCTGTCAACTTTTTTAGAAAATGTGACATTGATGGAAGGGAGGGTTACGCCAGAGAAATCATACGAGGCCGAGTCAGACTCGGTGAAGTTGATGACTCTGCATGCCGCCAAGGGTTTGGAATTTGACAATGTTTTTATTATCGGCATGGAAGAAGGTTTGTTCCCCCATTCCAGGAGTATGCTTGATCCGCAACAGATCGAGGAGGAACGAAGGCTGGCTTATGTTGGGATGACAAGAGCGCGCAAGAAACTTTACCTGACATATGCCACAAATCGGCTTTATTTTGGAACTCAAAGCAGCAATTTGG
>Ga0156218_102_pt1 | contig 56105 bp, 52 predicted proteins | sample RifCSPlowO2_12_FD_107866 | JGI IMG/M metagenome (GOLD analysis project Ga0156218, IMG submission 107866) | Candidatus Curtissbacteria bacterium RIFCSPLOWO2_12_FULL_41_16
AAATTTACGGTTTTGGTCAAATTACCAGAAGCAAAATTTAGTCGTGCGATTATCAATCATTCTTTTGGCTTTAGCACTAGTCGCGATAGGCATTCTCTTCATTGCCTTCCTGAAGAATGGTTTTCCAAGAAAACAAAATAATTTTGCAAATAACAGTAGTTCTCCTGCAGGTATAATCAGCCAGTTGCCCCAAATTAATTCAGAAGGGCTTGTTACTGTTAAGGTTTCACCAAGAGACTTATCGCAATCGGCAACAAATTGGGATTTTGAGATAGTTTTAGATACCCATTCGCAAAATCTTGATCAGGACTTAGTTAAAGCCTCAATCTTATTTGATGACGAGGGTAATCAATTTATACCAGTCATGTGGGAAACCGCATCTGCCGGTGAAACAGAAGCGCCGCAAGAACACCATCGCCAGGGAATTTTAAAATTCAAACCGATTTCTCCAAAACCTAGTTTTATTGAACTGAAAATACTCAACATAGGTGATATAGATGAAAGAATTTTTAAATGGGAGTTAAAATAACCCAGTAATTTATGAAAAAGTAGGATATATGATGCAAACAATTTTAAAAGTTATAATTTTTGCAGTCGCTTTCGCTTTTGTCGAGGCGGCAGTTGTTGTTTATCTAAGGCATCTTTTGGGGATAGGTTTTACCCCTCCACATATAGATCGCAGCGAAATCTTATTCTTGACTCCAGGTATAGCCTTTTTAGAGCCTCAAACCGCCGTTAAAATAATTCAGGATACGACACTTCTTAACATAGAACGCTTAAGGGAAACGGCGACATTGTTAATGTTAGCTGCAATGGCAGTTATTGCCGGTAAAAAAATCTTAGAAAGAATTGCCTTTTTCTTTTTATCCTTTGGTATTTGGGATATTTTCTACTACATCTTCTTAAAATTAACAATCGGATGGCCTAAAACCTTTACCGATCTTGATATCTTTTTCTTACTTCCAACCCCCTGGGTTGGTCCAGTTCTTGTTCCGATTGTAATATCTTCCATTTTAATCATCGGATCAGCTATGTATCTTCTAAGAAAAGGCGAGAGATGAAGATAGTAAAATATTTTTTAATAATTTTAATTCCCCTGGTAATCATTTTAGGCAATTTTCAGTATTTAATCTTCAATCTTAAATTTTATAAGAATCTTTACAATCAAGCGGGAGTTTATCAGTCGTTCCCCGGGGGAGTGGTAGATGATGCTACGTATAATCTCCTTGGCTACTTTAGAGGAAAAAATAAACTCGATCACAATTTTTTCTCAAACCAGGCGATTTTGCACTTAAAAGATGTTAAAGAAATAATAAATTTTACTTCTAGTCTTTTTTATTTATCCGCGGTTGCTGTTTTAGCTCTGTCTATTATTTTAATTGCCAGGAAGCAATCTAAAGCGTTAACATCCGCCCTTATTGTTTCATCAGTTATCACCATGATATTTATTATTTTGCTATCCATTCCTTTATTTTCAACATTTTCGTCCAACGGACGACCAGCCTTTGGCTGGGATTTTTTATTTACAAAATTTCATCAAGCGCTATTTAACAATGACCTCTGGCTTTTCTCGCCGGATGATAATTTAATAAGATTATTTCCCTCTGAGTTTTTCGTATTATTTGCCAATCAACTCGCAATGAATATACTAGTCACATCTGGGGTAATTATCATCAGTTCATTCCTGTTAAAAAAGAAATTTTCAATTTGAAATTTGAAATTTTCATTGAAAATTGAAAAGTAAAAATTTAAAATTCGGAAATGTTACTGCGTTCAATAAACATCGGTCCACTAACTATCCATCTGTATGGACTCATCATTGCTCTATCGATCTACCTCGGCTGGTTGCTTGCCAAAAAAAGAGCTCATATTTACAAGATCCCTCAAAAAATTTTTGATGATCCAATTCTTCTGGTTCCACTGGCTTTTGCCATATTTGGCGCTAGGCTTTATCATGTTTTGGATTTACGGGATTATTACTTGGCACACAAAAGTCTGATATTTGCCATTTGGAACGGGGGATTGGGGATTTGGGGAGCATTAATCGGCGCATTTATCGGCTTCTGGGTTATTTCCAAAGTCAAAAACGTCAACCTTCTATCCATTCTGGATCTTGCGGCGCCTTCACTCCTTTTAGGTCAGTCGATCGGCAGAATCGGTAACTTCCTCAACCAGGAAGCTTTCGGTCCACCAACCGGCTTCCCTTGGGGAGTTTACATCAGTCCCGGGAATCGGCCAATCCAGTTCGCGAACTCCACCCGCTTCCACCCCACCTTTTTTTACGAAGCCGCAATCGATTTAGTCTTTTTAGTCCTCCTTCTTTTCCTCACTAGAAAATTAAGAATTTCCGGTCAAACATTTTCCCTTTATCTTATTTTCTACGCTACAGGTCGCTTTATTGTTGAATTTTGGCGAATTGATACTTGGGTTGTCGGTTCAGTCAAAGTTGCCCAGATTTTAGCAGTATTGACACTTATATTTGGAGTAGCCACCTTTATGCGAGCTCGGCATAAACCCTGATGTGTCAAGATAAAGACACCCCTGTGGTGCCTAAAATGACTAAGAAAGAAGAGTTGACAACCATTAGCACTCATGGTATGCTGTCTGCTAATCGAGTTTGACTCGATGCCAATCTCTCGATGTCACAATCAAGCATAGACAAAGCTGATACAATATAAAGGGAATAAGGGATCTATTATCCCAAATTTAGAAGAAATTTGGAAAGGAAGACAGTTACTCATAAGAGATCCCCAAATCGCCAAAGGCGATTAGGGGTGTTTACATGGCCATATTTTTAGAGAATCAAAAACCAAGGATAAAAAGTGAACTGCCAATTGTGCCTCTTCGTGACACTGTCGTTTTTCCGTCGTCCATGGTTCCCATCACCGTCGGCAGGCCAAAAGTTAAACTGGGCTTGGACAGCAGTTGGGCCACGGACAGACTTGCCGTTTTCGTTTCCCAGAAAAACCCCAGGATTGAAAATCCGGCACCTAACGATATCTACGCTGTAGGAACAGTCGGCTTAATTAGAAGACTTTGGAAGGTTGAAAATGAATACAATCTGGCAGTTGAAGGATTAAGCAGGGTTTACCTTAAAGAATTCAGTCAGATTGATCCGTATTTGGCGGTAAAAGTAGAAGAAATCCCGGAACTGACTCAAAAAACCGAAGAAACGGAAGCTCTCTTTAGAAATATTTTAGCCAAAATTAAAAGATATGGGGAACTTGGCGGAACTCTCACCCTGGAATCATCGATTCATATTTTTTCCACCGACGACCCCAACCAGCTTGTTGACATAATTGCGGCCTCAATTGAGCTTAAGACCATTGATAAGCAACAAATCCTTGAAATGGTTGACACTAAAGCCCGGCTTGAACGCCTTTCCGAACTATTAACTCGCGAAATTAGAATTTTAGAAATTTCCTCAAAGATCGATACTGAAACGCAGGAAAGGGTAGGGAAAGTCACCAAAGAAGCAATACTTCGCGAGAAAATGAAATCGATTGAAAAAGAATTAGGGGAGGACGAAGAAGGTCGCGAAACCACCGAGCTTAGGAAAAAAATCAAAGCTGCCGGTATGCCGCAGGAGGTTAGAAATAAGGCAGAAAAAGAACTGTCCCGGCTTGCCAGGATGTCATCTTACAATCCTGAATCTTCATACATTCGTACGTATCTGGAGTGGTTGGTCGATCTGCCCTGGATCGTTAAGAATAGAAAGCCGGCTGACGTTGATTTCGCCGCCAAAGTTTTAGATGAAGATCATTATGGTCTTCCAAAAGTCAAGGAACGAATTTTGGAATACCTGGCAGTCCACAAGCTTGTCGGTAAGATCAAAGGCCCGATCCTTTGTTTTGTCGGTCCGCCCGGTACCGGCAAAACTTCGATTGGTAAATCTATAGCTCGTGCCTTGGATCGTAAATTCATCAGAGTTTCACTTGGCGGTATTCACGATGAAGCCGAAATCCGCGGCCACAGACGAACCTATGTCGGAGCGCTTCCGGGAAGAATTATTCAGGGGATTAAAAATGCGCATGCTAAAAATCCGGTCTTTATGCTTGACGAAATTGATAAAATCGGAGTGGACTTTCGCGGCGATCCATCCTCAGCCTTATTGGAAGCCTTAGATCCCGAACAAAACAATTCTTTCTCCGATCATTATTTGGAAGTTCCTTACGATCTTTCCGATGCTATGTTTATCACAACAGCCAATGTTTTAGATACTATTCCACCGGCACTCCGTGATCGCTTGGAAGTAATTGGTTTCCCGGGCTATACGGAAGAAGAAAAGTTCCATATCGCTAAGCAATTTTTGATCCCGAAACAACTCGAGGCCCATGGACTTAAAAAAGATAAAGTTAACTTTACCGACAGTAGTATCAAAGAGATTATTTCAAGGTACACGAGAGAAGCCGGAGTCCGTGAACTTGAAAGAGAAATAGCTGCAGTCTTGAGAAAAATTGCCAGAAAATTCGCATCAGGAGCCGGCCAGAAAAAGATCACCATTTCCCATAAAAAAATTCCGGCCTACATTGGACCTTACAAATTTACTAAAACAATTGCCGAAACTCGCGATGAAATTGGCATGGCCACCGGTCTTTCAGTAACCCCGGCCGGCGGCGAAATTCTTTTTGTGGAAGTTACCTTAATGGCAGGTAAGGGCCGTTTAATATTAACCGGCCAACTTGGGGATGTCATGAAAGAATCCGCCCAGGCCGCGCTTTCTTATGTCAGATCGCGCGCCAAAGTTTTAGGTCTGGCCGAAGATTTTGCCGCAAAAATCGATGTACATATCCACGTGCCGGAAGGTGCTGTTCCCAAGGAAGGACCTTCAGCAGGAATTGCCATAACCACGGCATTGGTTTCTGCCCTAACCAAAATTCCGACACGTCGCCAGGTTGGCATGACCGGCGAAATAACACTGCGAGGTAGAGTTTTAGAAATTGGCGGAGTCAAAGAAAAAGTTTTGGCGGCTCACAGGGCAGGTTTGACTACGATAATTTTGCCTAAAGATAATGCTAAAGATCTTGAGGATACTCCTAAAAATGTCAAGCGCGACCTGCAGTTTATCTTTGCGGAGCATCTGGACGAAGTCCTCAAGGTTGCACTTACCCGCGCCTTGCCCACTGAGAAAGACTCCCAAAAGAAGGTCTATAAAAAGGCAAAAGAGACCCCGGTTTTACCGCTTGCTCAAACAGTAGCTTAAATCGGGAAGAGCCCACAAAGGTTGCAAACTCGCCCAAAACTTTGTATCATTTCTCAAAATAGTTGTGGATCTTGCAAGTGTTAACGTTTCCTTAGGCCTGCCTTTCGCGCTCGCCGCTTCGGTGGCGGGTATTTTGTATGGAGTAATCACCTCCTTCAAGATAGTCACTCAAGACGCCGGCAACACCAGGATGCGTCAAATTGCGGATAGCATTGCCCAGGGCGCCAGCGCTTATCTTGCCAGACAATACTCGGTTATCGCCGTCGTTGCCGTTTTAATTTTTGCGGCGATCTGGTTCTTTCTTTCTCTTAGCACTGCCATCGGTTTTTTGGTTGGAAGTATCGCCTCGGCTATTTCCGGTTTTATTGGCATGAATATTTCGGTAAGGGCCAATGTCCGAACTGCCCAGGCCGCTAAAGTTGGTTTGGCAAAAGCCCTTTCCACCGCTTTTGCCGGCGGTTCAGTGACTGGCCTTTTGGTTGCCGGCCTTGCGCTCCTTTCAGTTAGCGGTTTTTTTGGCGCTACCGGCGATCTTAAAAGTCTTATAGGACTGGGTTTTGGCTCTTCCCTTATATCCATTTTTGCCAGGCTGGGTGGCGGCATTTATACCAAAGGCGCCGATGTTGGCGCCGATTTAGTCGGCAAGCTTGAAGCCGGCATTCCGGAAGACGATCCCCGAAATCCTGCGACGATTGCCGATAATGTCGGCGATAACGTCGGCGATTGTGCCGGAATGGCCGCCGATCTTTTTGAGACTTATGCCATTACGTTGATCGCGGCCATGCTTTTAGGATCTCTTCTATTCCCGAATTCACTTGGCGCTATCATCTACCCCATGGTTTTGGGCGCGATAGCCATCATCGCGACGATTATTGCTACATTGTTCGTAAAACTTCCCAGAAACAAAAGCATTATGGGTGCTCTCTATGCTGGTTTAATTGTTGCGGCAGCCATATCTGCCCTTGGCTTTTACCCGGCCACTATAATTATGCTGAATGCTAACGGGTTTTTTGATCCTTTTAACATTTATTTAACGTCGATAATCGGTATTTTTGTGACTTGCTTCATGGTTCTCATAACCGAGTATTACACCGCGACTAAGTTTAAGCCGGTTCAGCAAATAGCCCATGCTTCAACAACCGGCCACGCCACCAATATCATTGCCGGTCTTGCGCTTTCCCTGCGTTCAACATTTTGGCCTATTATCGTTATTTCGGCAGGCATCTTAGCCTCGTTTGCCCTGGCTGGTTTATATGGTGTGGCCACTGCGGCAGTTTCCATGCTTTCTCTGGCCGGAATTATCGTAGCAATCGATGCTTACGGTCCGATTACCGATAATGCCGGAGGCATCGCCGAGATGGCCGATCTCGAAAAAGAAGTAAGAGATGTAACCGACCCTCTTGATGCTGTCGGTAACACCACTAAGGCCGTCACTAAAGGTTACGCTATTGCCTCAGCCGCTTTGGCCGCCCTGGTACTTTTTTCGGTATATTCACAGGAACTTTCTACAAGGGGTGCCTCCGTTGAATTCACCCTCCAGGACCCGAAGGTGTTAGTCGGTCTTCTGATTGGCGCGTCGCTGCCCTTCTTATTTGCTTCCTTTGCGATGGAAGCAGTCGGCAAGGCCAGTGGGGCCATCGTTGATGAGGTACGTCGCCAATTTCGCGAGATCCCCGGGATCTTAACTGGCCGTGGTAAACCTCAATACGACAAAACAGTCGATATTGTAACCAAGACTGCCTTGAAGCTGATGGTTGTTCCCGCTCTCATACCCGTGGTCGCTCCTCTTGTTATTGGTTTGACATTGGGCAGCAAAGCCCTGGGCGGTCTTTTAATAGGTTCCATAGTTTCGGGAATATTTGTTGCGATTTCCATGACCACTGGTGGAGCTGCCTGGGATAATGCCAAAAAGTACATAGAAGCCGGAAATTTAGGAGGCAAAGGTTCGGAGGCTCACAAGGCGGCAGTCACCGGTGATACGGTCGGAGATCCGTACAAAGATACAGCGGGGCCGGCTATTAATCCCATGATTAAGATAATAAACATTGTCGCTCTTCTTTTAATACCTTTTTTAGTCTGAATCTCTAATAAATTATCCTTTTTGGTCTTGCCGTGGAAGATGTTTCGGGAAACTCCGAGCTTGCCGGACTGGGAGTAGGGGTAGGTTTGCGCTCAAAAGCAGCGGATGTCGCAGTTTTAAACCTGTCTTTAATTCCAGGTTTAATGTTATCAAGCACCTTCACTGTTTCAATAAACCGCAAAACAGAAAGACTCAAATTTTCATCAAAATTATAACTATCCCCGATAAGCTCCCACTTCTTGCTTATCGCGTATAATAAAACTTCGTGGTTTCTTAACCCTTCAGCTATTTCAAAAGTCACAACCGCCACATCTTGGTTTTGAGATCTCGCTTTTTCAATTTGTTCATTCATCTTAGTAAGCCTTTTGGAATAATCAACCAGTGCTCTGCTTGCCCTTCTTACGTCATTTTGGGAAAGCAAAATATAAGATTCTTTTAATCTTTTCCCGCTAACTACAAAATCGAATTTTGCCCTTTCCAGACTTGATGGTTGGAAAAACCTGTTGATTTTTTCTTTTAGGGAAATTACAAAATATAGAGAGTGGGACGGTAAAAATCGCAGTGGAGCTGTTTTGGCAAGAGCTTCATTTATTTGACCCTCCGTTGCCTCGGGTAAGGAATGGTCCTCGTGCGCGAAAACCGGCAAAATTGCCGTTATCAAAAACACCAGGAATACTAACAGGCAGGCTGAAACAAATCTCATCTTTAGACTTACTTATATTACCAAAATTCGAAGAATTTTGGAGAGGAAGAATGATGGAGCGTTTAAAGACTTTTGTCTTTAGCAAAAGTCTGACAAGCGACATCCATTCTGACGAAGTGGCTCCAACCGGATTCGAACCGGTGTTACCAGGTTGAGAACCTGGCGTCCTGGACCACTAGACGATGGAGCCAAGAACTCGGCATCTGTCAGGTTTAACGTGATGGAGCCGAAACGAATCTAATTATACAGAGGTACTGGAAATTTTAAAAGTTTTATGATAAAATCACAGCTCAATAATTTTTAAAATGCCCGAAACCCTCTTAAAGTTTATTATTCCACAAAATCAGCCCACAACCCGCGAACACATGGCATTAGCAGGCTGGGAGCCTACCTTTATGCGTAGCCACTCTCGGGCCGATAGCTCACAAGCAGCTAATGAATTAAACATAGGCATAGTCAGACTTAGACATACAGAGAATAAATTTGGAATCATCCAGGTCAGATCACTGGCAATTCCAGAAGCAATTGCTGATGGACGGTACGACGTTGGTCTTGTCGGATCGGATTGTGTGGCGGAAAAACCCAGCACCCGGTTTGAAGTTCGTGCTCAATTTTCCTATGGAAGGGTCTGGGACTCTTTACCTCCACGCTTAGAATTCATCGCCCACCCTGATTCTTCTCTTGGCTCTATCCAAGATCTTCAGCCGGGTTCAATCGTCATGACAGAACGCCCACTTGTTACTAAGTCTTACCTAGAAGAAAAGATTCACCATCCAGTATTGATCTCAGATCTCGGAGAAGATCTTGTCGATTTTAGAGCAAGGCTCCATGAAGCAGGAAGCGTGGGGATTAATGTTGTTCCCGGATCGGTTCCAGCTCTCGTAGAACCGGATGGCTATTATGGAGTTTTAGTCAATGAGACTGGCGGGACAGCTCGCGATTATGGATTAAAAGTTATCGCCAAAATTATGGATATTCAAACATTATTAATTGCCAATATCCATACCCTTCAGGACGCCGGCAAAAGAGAATTGATTTGCCGGTTCCAACAAGATCTAGAGGGTAGCTGGCAAGATATCGAGCGAGAGTCTCGCCAACTGCGAGGTGGGCCAGAAAGATCTTTCTATTAAACCTCCATTCTCAAAGCTTAAATTCTTGACCAATTTCTGATTTTGCAATAGAATTAACTCCTCATAATTTGAACATGCTCATGACTCAAAGAACCAAGAAATTTATCTTAACCCACGAAGGCTTGGTGAGCTTAAAGCGCGAATATAATGAGCTGATTGACATCAAAAGACCGGCAGTCACCCAAAGGATTCAGCGCGCCCGCGAATTCGGAGACCTTTCGGAAAACTCAGAGTACGATGCCGCCAAAGATGAGCAAACCCTTCTGGAAAGTCGAATCTCACAGCTTGAAGAGGTTTTGCGCAAAGCCCAAATCATTGAACCCGCCCAAAAAACCGACTTTGTGATTATCGGCTCGACGGTAGTAGTTGAGGTCGATGGAGAAGTAGATGAATTTACAATTGTAGGCACAATGGAAGCTGATCCTGCAAAAAGAAAGATTTCCAACGAATCGCCCGTTGGCGCTGCCCTTTTGGGTACCAAAGTTGGTGAGGTTATTGAAGTTGCAACAACCATCGTCAGGGCAAAGTACAAAATTCTGGAGATAAAATGACGTCAGTTAAAACTTTTAAAGTCGATCAGGGATATTTAAATAAACTCACTGCAAACGAAAAGAAAATTTTGCCGTTTCTGATTGAGGCTGCTAAAAAGATTGATAAAGTTTTTCTCTTGCAAGAAAATAATAATTTTAAAGGAGCCAATTTTTACCCTCATGATGCCACCAAAGAAGAGATTGAAGAAGCTGCCGCAGAGAATTCTAGAATTCTCTCGCCATTCACAGTGGTTGAGCGGGAAAAGTCTGGGAAATTAATCGATATTGATTATCATCTGAAATACTCAAAGTTACTTGCTCCGATTAGTAAATTACTACATCAGGCTTCAGCAGTTTGTGAAAACAAAAGTTTCAAGGATTATCTAGAGATTTTAGCCGGCTCATTAAGGGGCGGTTCTTATCAACAAGCTGATATTGCCTGGCTCAATGTTAAAAAATCCAATCTAGATGTGGTTATTGGTCCTCATGAAAGATACTCGGATAAACTGCTTTTTGTTAAGAAAGCATACCAGGGTAGTGTCGGAATCATTGATCAGTCTCAAACTCAAAAAGCCAAATTTATTAGAGATATTTTATACACAACTACCGGGTATCGCCCGCACAGAATTGCTCCACCATCTATCGTAGAAATGCAAGTTCAGCGATGCTTTATTTTTGCTGGTTTTCTAGGAAGAGCTCTTTTCTCCCGACAACATCTTCCATCAGATGACGATACAACTGAAAGATACGGATCAAAAATTTTAGGATATCTATCGGCTATGGATTATAAGTTTGAAAAGCTGATTTATCCGATCTTTCGTGCGGTTTTTGAAAAAAGTTTTCAAGCAGGTTATTCTCAAGATCTTCTAAGGCAAGGAAATTATTACTACATTCTCTTGGCCGCTATTGCCCAACAGCTTCACCGCTACCACAACTCAAGGACTAGACTTAAAGAGTTATTTCCTGTTATCGATGAGGCAAATACGGTTGCTTCAGGCATTGCCCATGCCAAACATCTTGTCTTGAAGGGTGTAATTAACCAAAAGGAATTAGAAGCTACGATGATTATTGCAATCTGCTGGATGTTCTCGGAATGGGTACTGTTCAAAAAAACCAATATCAGAGAGGATTATCTACGAGGCGATGCCTTAACCTTTAATTTTTTAATAAGACAAGGTGCTTTACAGGAGAAAGAAGGAATCTCTTGGCCCAATTTTGCCAAAATGTTTTTTGAAATGGAAAATTTAGCAGTTATATTCACCCGTTTTCTCGAAGAAGGCGGCTATTTAGAGACACAGGAGTTTTTAGCTAAATATCTTTCATTTGATTCGTTTAAATCATTCGCTAAGCGGCTACTTAAGATTAAGCCCCTCTAAATAAATTAGCTTTTTACAAAAAGATAAGATAAAATCATTCTCTCAAGTAGCACTAAAATGAACACTGAACGATTTTTACACCCATTTTCCCCACAAGGGCGCTATCCAATAGGAGGAGGTAATGAAGGGCAATCAGCTCCACGCAAGTTAGAAGGCGGCAGTAATGAACTCTATACCCGGGAGTTTAAGCTTCCGTCCGAGGTGGAAGCTAGCTTGAGTAAGAACCAACGGAAAATTCTTCTGTCATTAGTGAGGGCAGCAAGACGTTTTGGACAGCTTTATACCGAGTATGATGATAAAAGTGATCCGAGGTTACCTTTTTATCCATTAGGAGTAAAAAAAGAAAGAATTCTTGACGCAGCCAAAAGCAATCCTGAGATTATTTCCCCTTACACAATAGTTTCCAGATCGGAAAACGGCGTTTTAGTTGCTACCCCGATGCACAAGTTTTATCAAGATAAATTAAAGACCCTAGGGATACTAGATCTTTTAAAACGGGCAGCTGATGCCGCTGGCCGCGGGAAAGACAAAGATATAAAATTGCAACGATATTTAAAAGCTAAAGCAAAAGCATTTGAGAATGGAGATTATGAAGGCGCCGAAAGAATCTGGCTGGAACGCGAAGATGAACCTATAATTGATATTGCTATTGGCTTTTACGATACCTATTCGGATAGATTTTTAGGGATTAAATATTCTGCAGAAGCTTGGGTTGGAGTTCTAGATAGGCAATTAACCAGCGATACTCAGTGGTTTTCAGATTCATTTTTAAAATGGTGGCAACAAACGACAAGAAGGTCGGCGCCAAGAGCCAAAATGCGCATTGAGCATACCCGAATCCAGTCCGGTCAAGCCGCCAGATATGAATGGAGCGGCAACAGTCTGCCTTGCCAATCCGGGTGGCGGGCAGCAATGGGTTCAAAATTTACCATTTTTAAGCCGGTTTTTGTAGATAAATTTCTTCATCAAAAGTTGCCCAACCTTAGAGATTTGATAGACACACGCAAAATCCAAGGCATTACCGATAGCTTTGTAAAGCTGGCCACCCTAAGAACACACATCGCCCATGAGATCGGGCACTCCTTGGTACCCAGCGAGAATATTCAACAGCGTCTCCAAAAACATGCTGCTTGGCTAAAAGAACTTTATTGTGATCTTTTAGCACTTACCGGTTATAGACGAGTAAAGGGTTTAAACCTTCGTGAAAGCGAAATCGCTCTGGCAATGCTTCTTTCAGAAGGCTATCTTGAATATCAAAATCAACGCAAGCGCCCTGAATATCACAAGAAGAGTACAATCCTTTTAAACTACTTGCTCGAGGAAGGCAGTATTAGAGTCGAGGAAGGACATTTTACCTGGGAGGACACCGAAGCAGTTTTCAAAGGTATCGCCAGTTTACTTAAAGAGGTTCAAAAAATGCTAGAAGAAGGGAAATTCAGCGATGTACAGCAGTTACATGATAAGTACTTTGACCCCACTATTTATAGACACTTCTTAATGAAGTAGCTTTCCAGAAAAAGATAATTCATCCTGTTTATCTTTGGATCCAAATTGCATAATTTTCTTGCTTTACGTATACTCTAAATCGGCATGGAGCCTATCGAAAAACTGCGCAAAGTTCGTCTTGAAAAGCTTGAAAAAATCAGAAAACTAAAAATCGACCCGTTTCCTGCCAAAGCTCTTAAAAAGCAAACAATCGGCGAGTCTCTAAAATCGATTGGCAAAGAAGTCACAACAGCCGGCCGTATTATGGCCATCCGCAGCCATGGCGGATCGACCTTCATGGATCTGGCAGACGAATCCGCCAAAATCCAACTGTTTTTATCTCAAGATAAACTGTCAATCGTCAATCGTGAACTGTTAACCCTACTTGACATAGGAGATTTTATCCAAGTTCGCGGCCGCGTCGGCAAAACCCAGGCAGGGGAGACAACCATTTTTGTTAGTGATTTTAAATTACTGACCAAATCGCTAAGACCAATCCCTCAGTCTTTTTATGGTTTGAAGGATATCGAGACCCGACTTAGAAAAAGACATCTTGATTTAATTGTCAATCCGGAAGTTCGCGAGCTTTTCATTAAGAAAACCAAATTTTGGCAATCTGTCCGTCAATTTTTACTCGAAAATGCCTTTTTAGAAGTCGAAACTCCGGCCCTTGAGCAAATTCCCGGTGGTGCCGATGCCCGGCCGTTTATAACCCGTCACCATGCCCTGAATCAGGATTTTTACTTGCGTATTTCCCTGGAGCTTTATCAAAAAAGATTATTAGTCGGCGGTTTTGAGAAAATTTTTGAAATCGGCAAGGTTTTCAGAAACGAGGGAATAGATAGCGGGCATTTACAGGATTATTTGCAAATGGAGTTTTACTGGGCTTACGCCGATTATGAAGATTTAATGGATTTTACCCAAAAATATTATCAGTTTATTGTCTATAAGACTTTAGGGACATCCGAATCGCAACATGGCGACAAGCTAATTGATTGGAGCAAAAATTGGCCCAAAATAGACTACTTGGATTCTTTTAAACAAGAAACAGGAATGGATTTGTCAAAAAAACCTAGCATTAACAAACTTTATGATCTTGCCGAAAAAGTTGGTGCAAAACCAACCAAAAAATTAAGCGAGGGAAGACTTATCGATTTAATTTACAAAAAAGCGATAAGGCCAAAAATTATTCAACCCACGTTTTTGATTAATCATCCTATCTTGTTATCGCCTTTGGCCAAAAAAAATCCGGCAAAACCTCAAACCGTCCAACGAGTTCAAGTGATAGCCGCCGGAACCGAGGTCGGTAACGGCTTTTCCGAACTTAATGACCCGCAAGATCAAAAAGAAAGATTCGAAGAACAACAAAGACTCAGAAAAGCAGGGGATGAAGAAGCCCAGATGTATGATCAGGATTTTGTCGAAGCCCTCGAGTATGGTATGCCCCCGGCCGCCGGTTTTGGCCTTTCCCAAAGACTATTCGCCGTGTTAGTCGACAAACCAATCCGCGAAACCGTCTTTTTTCCAACAGTTAAGCCCGGAAATAAATGAAAAAGGAAGTACTCAAAAAAATTTTAAAAGTATTTTTGACACTTCAGTGGGCCAAAGAACTTCCCCGCCAAGGATTTATCGCGCTCGGTTTTAAACGAAACGAAGCCGATTCGGTAGCGGCCCATTCATGGACCACGACAATGCTGACTTACATGTTGGCAATGGAGATGGCGGGAGACGGCCAGAAGATTAACGTTGATAAAGCCATTAAAATGGCCCTTTTTCATGATATGGCAGAAACAATAGTCGGTGATGTCGGAACCTTTGTGAAGGGGATGGCCAAAGGGGCCTTTGCGCCGATTGAGGAGGAAGGCCTCAAGTGGTTAGTTGCCAATCTTCCGTCTAGGAAGGAAATAACAGACCTTGTTAGTGAATATATGCGAAGGAAGACCCTGGAAGCAAGATTGGTAAAGGTTGCCGATAACTTGGATGCGCTGGCCCAGGCAAAAGGTGTGCCAGCCGCTGCCTCTGCGCTAAAATATTTTAAGGAAGTCTATCACATAACAAAAATACCCTGGCATAAAGAAGCGGTTGAGATGATTTTAAAAGATGAAGTGGTGCCGGAAAGGAGCTGGCAGAAGAAGTAAATAGTTAATCGTAAATCGTTAATGGGAAAACCCTGAAATCGCTATGAACGATAAACTATAAACAATAAACGTCATGTTAGATATTAAATTCATCCGCGAAAATCCGAAATTAGTTGAGAAGAAGGCCAAGCAGAAAGGTTATCAGGTCGATATTGACCGGCTTCTTACGGTTGATAAAAAGAGAAGGAAGCTGATAGAAGAAATCGATGGCTTAAGGTCTCAAAGAAAAAGGGTTGCTGAAAAAAGAGATGAGGCAAAAGGTCAGCTGATAAAAAAAGATTTAAGGGAAAAAGAAGATCAACTCGAAAGATATCAGGAGGAATTTTATACATTAATTCGCCAGATTCCCAATTTACCCCTCGAAGATGTTCCGATTGGTAAGGATGAAACGGAAAATCAGCCGATAAGAAAATGGGGGGAACCAAAAAAATTCAGTTTTCCCGTCAAGGATTATGATGAACTTGGAAAGACATTGGGAATTACAGATACCGAGACTGCGTCCAAAGTTACAGGGACAAGATTTGGCTATCTGAAAGGCCAAGGCGTTTTATTGGAATTTGCCCTAATCCGGTTTGCTTTGGATTTGTTGACGAATGAGGGCCGGTTAAGAAAAATAGCCGGAGATCTCAACGCGAAACCTTTCATTCCCGTTATTCCTCCGGTTATGATCAAACCTCAAGTATTTGACAAAATGGCAAGACTCGAACCAAAAGAAGAACGATATTACATTCCTTCTGATGACCTTTATCTAATTGGCAGCGCCGAACACACACTTGGCCCAATGCATATGGAGGAGACACTCAAGGAGAAAGATTTGCCGAAAAGATATGTTGGTTTTTCGACTTCCTTTAGAAGAGAAGCCGGTTCTTACGGTAAAGACATCAAAGGAATTTTTAGGGTTCACCAGTTTGATAAATTAGAAATTGAGAGTTTTACAACCTCCGGGGATTCAGTGAAGGAGCAGGATTTTATCGTTGCGATTCAAGAACACTTAATGCGATCTTTAGAAATTCCTTATCAGGTAGTTGTGATCTGTAGCGGGGACATGGGCGGTCCGGATGCAAGACAAATAGACATTGAGGCGTGGTTTCCTTCCCAGAACAAGTATCGGGAAACTCACACCGCGGATTTAATGACAGATTACCAGGCTCGGCGGCTGGAAACAAAAGTTAGAAGAAATGACGGTAAGGTCGAATTTGTTCACATGAATGACGCTACAGTTTTTGCGGGCCGAACCCTCCTGGCAATTCTGGAAAATTATCAAGCTAAAGACGGTTCGGTTTTAGTGCCGAAAGTTCTTCAGAAATACACCGGATTTACCAAAATAACCAGCTAACTAAAATCCTTTTCCTCCAAAAGCTTTCAAAAGCCAGAAAGAATACCCGCGGAGGCTTTCTTTTGTTCTTGTCAAAAGACTGATATAATTCAAACGAAGAATTATGAAATCAATCCTGTCCGAAGATGAGTTAAGTCTATTTAAAAAAAGCAATCGCGCAAGAAAACTATCCCCCAAAATTCACAAAATTGCTCACGAGTCAGGCAGGTCAACAAAAGACTTATGGAGACGGATAGTAAAAGGGGCAAGTAAAACAAGATGACTGGTGAGGTTTCATAAAATGCTCGGATTCTTAGGCCGTTTTTTAGATTCAAACGAAAAGCAAATTGCCAAGCTTCAACCCATTGTTGAGGCGGTAAATGGCCTTGAGAAAAACTTCCAAAAACTAACCGACGAAAAGCTTAAATCCAAAACCGCGGAGTTTAAATTGCGATGCCAGCGGAAAGAATCGCTTGACGATCTCCTGCCCGAAGCCTACGCGGCAGTTCGCGAAGCTTCAAGACGGACTTTGGGCCAGAGACACTTTGACGTTCAAATCACGGCCGGCATCGTTCTTCATCAGGGCAAGATTGCCGAGCAAAAAACAGGCGAGGGAAAAACTCTAACCGCCTCTCTCCCTCTTTATTTGAACTCCCTTGCCGGTCGCGGGGTCCATCTTGCAACCGTTAACGACTATTTGGCTAGAATCGGTCTTGGCTGGATGGGGCCAATTTACAGCGCCCTTGGAGTTTCGGCTGGTTGCATCATGCATGAGCAGGCGTATATTTATGATCCAAAATATGAAGACAAGACCCAAACCGACTGGCGCTTAAGGCATCTTCGTCCGGTCGACAAAAAAGAGGCTTATGGCGTGGACATCACTTATGGGACCAATAACGAATTCGGCTTCGATTATTTACGCGATAATATGGTTTGGAATCTTTCGGAGATGGCCCAACGCGGCCATCATTTTGTCATTGTCGATGAGGCGGACTCTATTCTTATTGATGAAGCCAGAACCCCCCTTATCATCTCCGCGCCCAGTTTTCAGGCCACCGACAAATATTACCAGTTCGCCAAGTTAGTTGAAGAGCTCTCCTCCGCCACCGATTATGTTATTGACGAAAAATTAAAGACAGCCAATCTTACCGAACACGGCATTAGAAAAGTCGAAAAACGTCTCGGCGTGGAAAATCTTTACGAAAAAGATTTTGCTGCGATCCATCACATTCAACAGGCGCTTCGCGCGAAAACGCTCTTTGCCAAAGATCGCGATTATGTCGTCAAAGACGGCGAGATAATCATAGTCGACGAATTCACGGGCAGGCTTATGCCCGGACGCCGCTGGTCCGAAGGTCTTCACCAGGCGATTGAGGCCAAAGAAGGGGTAAAAATTGAACAGGAATCGCAGACTCTGGCTACAATTTCTTTTCAAAATTATTTCCGCCTGTACGAAAAATTAGCCGGTATGACCGGAACTGCCGCCACGGAAGCCGAAGAATTCCACAAAATTTACAAGCTTGAAGTAATCGTTGTTCCGACCCACAAACCGATGATTAGGGACAATATGCCGGACGTTGTTTATAAAACTGCCAAAGCAAAATTCACGGCAGTCGCGGTTGATGTGCAGGTCCGGCACCAAAAAGGCCAACCGGTTTTAATTGGCACTACCTCGATTGAAAAGAATGAATTTCTCTCGTCTCTTTTGAAAAGAAAAGGCATTCCCCACCAGGTTTTAAATGCTAAAAATCATCAGAGGGAAGCGGAAATCATTTCCCAGGCCGGTCAGAAAAACGCGGTAACTTTAGCTACCAATATTGCCGGCCGCGGGGTCGACATTATCTTAGGCGGTACTTCCCCGACGGACAAGCTTGGAAGACCCGAGACGGGAGGAGGCCAGTTTCAAAAATGGCAAAAAGATCACGATGAAGTAGTCGCGCTTGGCGGGCTGCACGTTGTTGGCACCGAAAGACACGAAGCCAGACGCATCGACAATCAACTCCGCGGTCGTTCGGGTCGTCAGGGCGACCCCGGTTCTTCCCGTTTTTATGTTTCTTTAGATGACGATATTATGCGGCTTTTCGGCGGTGAGGCAATTGCCAAAATTATGACCGCCTTCAAACTGCCGGAAGACACCCCCATTGAACACTCAATGGTAGGTCATGCCATTGAAAATGCCCAGATTAAAGTGGAATCCCACAATTTCGATATCCGCAAGCACTTGGTTGAATACGATGACGTCGCCAATAAACAGAGAGAAATCATTTATGGAATGCGCCGTGATGTCCTGGAGGCTGCCCAGGATCAAAAGATGGCTCAAAAAATCAGAGAGGATATCCGGGCCAAAATTGATCGGGAGATCGAAAATCTCGTCATGATGCATGCACCCGAAGGTATTCAAAAACCTGAATATGAAAAAATTTTAAAAGAGCTTGCCGCCATTATTCCCTTTGACGAGACTTCCCAGAAGAAATTACAAGAAGATTGCCAAAAAATCGAAAGTCCCCAAAAACTCGTCCAGTTTCTTAAAGGAGTCGTTGACCAGGTTTACACAAACCGCCAGTCTGGTCTTGGCGAGGCGGTCGCCCGGGATATTGAAAAATTTTCGGCTCTTTCTGTTATCGATACTTTATGGATCGGGCATCTGGACTCACTTGATGATTTGCGTGATGGTATTGGACTTCGTGCCGCCGGCCAGCGCGATCCTTTAGTCGAATATAAGCAGGAAGCCTTTAACCTTTTCGAAAAATTAATATCCAGCATTGATTACGAAATAGTCCACCGCGTCTTCAAAGTTCAGATCCGCCAGGAACCGACCATTGAAAGAATCGAGGAGCAAGGGGTGGAAGTCCACCCGGAGGCGAAATTAACTTCCGATGATCAGCAATCAGCAGCAGATCAACAACACCTCCGAGGTGGAGGAATTGCCGCCGAAGGCGGCAAGGGACACCTCGGAGGTGAAGAGAAAGTTAGCGGTTTGGCGAAAGATCCCACGCAAATGTCCGACGAGGAACTCAACGCCGAAATCACCCGCCTCGAAGCTCTGGAAGCCCAAAAAGGTCAAATCTCCACCCCCGGGGTGGGCTTTGACTCCCCGGGGGTGAGCCCGTTCTCGCAGCCTATCAAAATCCCCAAAATCGGCCGCAACGACCCCTGCCCATGCGGAGCGATCAACCCACAAACCGGTAAGCCATACAAATATAAGAAGTGCGGAATGATCAATGCGCCACAGCATAAAGGATGATATTTTAAAATATAAATGGGTAGAGCCACAGGAACTTCTCGATAAGTGGTACGATTCACAATTGTCACTTTTTGCTCTTCATTCCACAAATAATCCACTCCTTGAACTGATTGGTCAAAGAGAACTCAAATCACTGTGCCTGAATTTTAAATGGTATTACGATACTGAAGATTTAAAAGTTTGGTACAAAAATAAGGAAAAAGCCGTAAAGAACACCGCCTTAATAAATGAATTAAATATCAAGTCAAGAGAATATACACAAGAGGCAATAAAGTTAATAAGAAAACTTGAGAAAGCGAAAATGATAGACATAGATCTGATGGGGCAAGCCAGGAAAGTTTTAATCAACTTGTGGAATATTTTTATGATTGATTTAGGTAAATATATCGCTAAAGAAATCGATCTACGGCTTTCTAAACAAGGTTTTTCCAAAAACCAGATATCTCAAATTAAGAATTTATATTTTGAGAAAAATCCGAAACTAGCTTTTCAAAAGGGGGCAAAAGAGCTTGTGCTTATTGCAAATAAATATAAGAAAACAAAAGATAAAGACTGGCTTGAAAAGACAGTCGGACTATACCGGGATAAATATGCTTGGTTGTCTGTCAATGAGATAGATACCGAGCCTTTCACAGCCCAGGATTATCTAAAAGAAGTATTGGAGTTGATTAAAACAGATAGATTAACTAAGAAAATGAAATCAACAGCTAAAAAGACTAGAGTAACGTTCAGTCTCAACCCTGAAAATAAGAAATATCTAGAGACCGTGTACCAGCACATATACCTGGATAATTACGCTGCAGATTTATACGCCAGGCTCAATTATTTAGCGCAGGAGCTTATTCGTCAGCAATATGAACTGTCATTTAAAGATCAATCTTGGTATTCATTTGATGAACTTCAGAATTTAGTTAAAACTGGCACAAAACTTTTGTCGCAAGATATAGAAAAGCGTAAGAAACATCGTGTTATGGTCCAGATAAATAATAAGATAAAGGTATCTTATGACAGAAAAATATTCGATAATATATCTGGAAAAATCAGTAGTAGAAGCATAAAGAAACCAAGCCTTATTAAGGGTCAAACAGCCTGTATGGGATATGCAAAAGGGATTGTTAAAATAGTTTTAGGTGTTAAAGATATAGATAAAGTTAAGGAGGGGGATATATTGGTTGCGCAAACTACTCGCCCTGATCTTGTTATTGCGATGAGAAGATCAGCCGCAATTGTTACTGACAGTGGCGGTATAACTTCACATGCCGCAATAGTATCTCGAGAATTTGGAATACCTTGTATTGTTGGCACCAATATTGCAACAATTGTTTTAAAAGATGGTGATTTGGTTAAAGTAGATGCTAATCGGGGAATTATAAGGATTATGTGATACTTCCCTAAAACATAAAGGGTAAAAGAATCCCCAAATTTTTTGTCTAACTCTTAAACGATTTACGATACCAATTTCTGACATCAACCACTCCTTGCGCGAAAACTGGCATCTCCTGTATTGGCGTGGGTTCTCCGAAAGTTAAAGATAATGCTCGCGTACTATTGATTAAAATAGGCACCATCTGAATATTACGCCCGGTTTCCAAAAGGCGGCTGACAAAACCTGTCGCTTTCTCCGGAAACTCATTGTCATTTCTAAAAGTACCCTGAAGATAAATTATCCACGCTCCCTCCCTGTACAGATGTCTGACTGCGGAAAATGGAAGTTTCTGATTGTTCAATATTTCTTTATTAGCGTCTAATCTTGGAATTTCAACCCTGGGCCAGTTTAAAGAATTACCGACTAAATCGTAAAAATAATCGGAGCCTGGAACGACCATTTCAAAACTTTTCCGAAAGAGTTTAAAATTCCACAGAAGGCCTCCCTGCATGATAACCATTGGTTTTCGTTTGACAGCCGCTATTTTCGATCTTTCCTCAAAAACTACAAGCGCGGTCTCAAAGTAAGACCACATATTATTAAGAGGCCCTTCTTTTCCTTTCGGATGGTTTGCGACAAAAATGACCGTACCTTCTTTTGGAATATTTTCCCTGCCGACTATACCAATTTTTGGTCTAACGCTCTCATAACAGGCTGCGATTTCCTCAAGAGAAACCTTCTTTTGTCCAAGCATTTTTATCACCACGCGCTCAATCCTTTTTTGTTCCACGCTACTCGGGTGCCATCCTTGGCAAAGAAAAAAGCAGACGGCCTTTGCGATGGCAGGCCTCAGCTCTTTTATTGCGAAGAATTTCCTGTTCCATTCTTGGGGTAGGGAATATCTGGGAATTGTCAGTCTTTCTGCCATTTAAGAAGAATATTCTAATACTTTTTAGCCCCCAAGCCAACCTCCCCGAATTACAAAAAAGCCATTATATTTAATATAATGCTAGAAAAAGTCAATGAATTTCCTCCTTCTTATTTTTGCTGCCATCATTTTTAGGGTTTATCTGATTCTTCGTGATTCCGTTCCTTTTGCCTACGATATGGGCCGGGATTTACTTTGGGCCAAAGACATCAGTTATTATCATATCCCGACTTTAATCGGTCCTGCCGCCAGCATTTGGGGAATTTATTTTGGCCCGTTTTGGTATTACTTTCTTTCCATTCCGCTTTTCTTATCGGGTGGTAATCCACTTTCGGCCGTTTATGCCACATTTGCAACTATCGTTTCAACTGGTCTATTGGCCTATTTTTTATTTAAAAAATATTTAACAAAACAATACGCGTTAATTTTCTTAACCATTATTCTCTTTAGCGCTGCCCTTATTAATATTTCCACCTTTGCTTTCCATGCCAATGTGTTGCCGCTTTTAACTCTGGTGACCGTCTACCTCTCTTTCTTATCGGTAGTCAAAAATCCGCTATTTCTTGCCGCCGGCTTTCTTTCAGTCAGCCTTATGTTTCATGCCGATCCGGCACCGGCCGTAGTTTTCACTTCTGTGCCTGTTTTTATCTTTCTTTACTTCAAGTTGTATAAAACAAAAGAACTTTTAAAACTTATTACTCTTTCCGTATTTGGATACATTGCGCCCTTCGCGCCGCAAATTTTTTTTGAAATTCGACATAATTTTTTAGAGACAAAATCACTTGTAGCCTATTTTCAAGGCAAAAATCCATCCCTTTCAGGCCAATTACCGCTTGTCCCGCGAATTGTCTCGCGGCTTGATCTTTATTTTGAATTTTTTAAATCTGGTTTTGCCCAAAACAATTTTTTTGCTTGTTTATTTTTAATAATTATAATAATCGGAACTTTTCTTTTCCTAAAAACCAACAAAGATAAAAAATTATCAGTCCTGTTTAAAATTAACCTTTATAGTTTTATTCTTACTTTCCTCATATTCACGATTTTTGTCACGGTGGAAATTAAAAACTGGTATCTTTACGGGGTAACGGTCCTTTTTGCGTTTTTGATAGTTTTTGCGCTTTACGGAGTAAGAAGTTATAAATTTGTTCTCCCCCTATTTTTAACAACTTATGTTTTTCTGAACATTTTGCCGTTTTTTAAAAAAGAAAGAATTGTAATCTCCAGATCCGATCCGGCCCAACTTACCAATCAGCTGAGTGCTCTCAACTTAATCTACAGTGATTCGGCAAACCTGCCCTTTTCTGTTTATACGTTTACACCGTCAATTTACGATTATAATTACCAGTATCTTTTTTGGTGGCAGGGGATAAAATTAGGGAGGGGGCAACCGGAAGATTTTGCCTATTTACCAAACGTACCTGATTATGTCAGAAACAAGGGTATTTATGCTAAAAATACAAAACCGACCGATACAATCTATTTAATCATTGAAAAAGGTAAAGAAAATGAATTTTATACTAAAGAAAATTGGCTTAAAAATTTTGACCGCTATCGGTTAATTTGGGAAAAGAATATCGGCAATGCCGTTATTGTCCAAAAAAGACAAAAATGAAAGTCTCCGTGATTATCCCAAGTTATAATGAAGAACCAACGCTTCTGGCGATAGTTAAAAAAGTTCTATCGGTTCCAATACCTTACGAGACGGAAATCATTGTAGTCGATGACGGGTCAGAGGACAACACTGCCCAAATTTTTGAAAATCTCATCGGCAATCCCAAAATAAAATTAATCACAAATCCCAAAAACCTTGGCAAAGGCGCGTCTATCATCAAAGCCCTAAAAATCGCGACCGGTGGCCTTATTCTAATTCAGGATGCAGACGGGGAATATGATCCGCGAGAGATTCCCAAACTACTAACGCCATTTAAAGACAAAAAAGTCAAGGTAGTTTACGGATCAAGGGTTCTTGAGAAAAACCCGGTTTCACACTGGACTTTCAATTTAGGCGGAAGATTTGTCACGCATGTTGCTAATTTTTTATTTGGTACTCAAATCACCGATGAGCCAACTGGCTATAAAGTTTTCCGGAAAGAAGTTATCAAGAATTTAAAAATTAAATCTAAAGGCTTCGAGTTCTGTCCGGAAGTTACTGCCAAGGTTGCCAAAAAGGGAGTCAAAATAATTGAAGTTCCAATAAGTTACACACCACGCCCGGTCAGTCAGAAAAAAATTAAATGGCGGGACGGCCTGGCGGCAATTTATTATCTTGTCAAATACCGGTTAGTTGATTGACCACTATTTACAAAAAGCGTTTGACTTTTAGTCACCATGGAGAAATACTTAATTTATGGGAAACCGCATAGTCCTCTCTCTATTTTTTTTAGTCTTGCTGTTCCTGGCGATAGGAGGCAGGCGCTATATTTATTTTTCTTACCAACATTTAGGTCCCAAAATTGGCATCAATTTCAATAATATTGCCACAAAAGATTATGTAAATTGGATAAAATTGCAGTCTGGGGAGTTTGAAAATACAAAAAGTGCCGTATTTTTGAATAAAAAAGCCGTCCCCAAAGACATGGTTGCCAATATTGACCCTGATATACTTGGTCAAAACACCGCCAGTGATAACAAATGGATTGAAATCGATCTTTCCGAGCAACGATTATACATGAAGGAAAAGGACCGTACTGTTGGCAGTTTCTTGGTTTCGACCGGCAAATGGGCGCCGACACCGACGGGCCAGGGGCGCATCTGGACAAAACTCCGTTATGCCAGAATGACCGGAGGATCAAAAGCTCTCGGTACATTCTACGATTTACCTAACGTTCCATACACGATGTACTACGATAGGGGTTATGGAATTCATGGCGCTTATTGGCATAATAATTTTGGCCAGCCGATGAGCCATGGTTGTACTAATATGAGGCCTGAGGAAGCGGGCATCGTTTACAACTGGGCCCAGGTTGGTACCCGAGTCGTTGTCCGTCAGTGAGATTTGTTGAAAGATAGTGGTCGTTTGGATTTTCACTTTAATTTTGACTTAAGTATCTGATTTCTGGGATGATAAGCCCGTGAGTTATCTCTTGGCAATTTTAGCGGGCTTCGTTCAAGGCTTGACTGAATTCTTACCTGTTTCCTCCACAGGCCATTTAATAATTTTCGAGAATATTTTCCACATTTCCCAGGAAGATTTTGGACTGGCCTTTGACGCCTCCTTGCATCTGGGCACACTGCTGGCAATTCTAACCTTCTTTTTTAAGGATTATTTAAAAGTTCTTCATTTCAAAAACCGGCTTCTTATAAAACTTATAATAGGCACAGCGCCTGCCGCGATTTTAGGTCTTCTTTTTGAAAAGTCAATCGAATTTCAGGCAAGACAATTATGGGTTCTTGGCCTTTCTCTAATATTATTTAGCCCCGTCATGATTTTGGCGGAAATTTACGGTAAGAAGATCAAAAAAGAGACAAGTGTTACAATCCTCCAGTCCGTATTTATTGGCCTTTTTCAGTCTCTCGCTTTAATTCCCGGTATCTCCAGAAGCGGCGCCACCATCTCTGCGGGACTCTTTGCCGGCCTCAAAAGAGAAGAAGCCGCCAAATTCGCCTTTATGCTCGCGGGACCAATAATAACAGCGGCCGGCGCCAAAAAATTTCTGGATGTTCTTTTGAAAAATAATCTGGCGTCACAAGATCTCAACTTCTTTATTATAGGGATATTCTCTTCAGCCGTTTTCGGCTATCTCACTATCAAATACTTCATCAGATATCTTTCTTCAAAAACTTTATATCCGTTTGTTTTCTATCGGATAATAGTCGGTTTAATCCTTCTGGCAGCTTACATATAAATTCTGTCTCTTGCAAATAGGATATCAGCCCGAACTCTGCTCCTCTGATATAATTCAACTGCCATGGATCCGGTTTCCCAAATTACCGAACTTCGCGAGAGTTACGAAGTCATTGCCAAAAACTTTCAAAAAGAGCGAAAAATCAAAGAGCTTAAAGAACTTGAAGCTCGAAGTCTCAAACCCGATTTTTGGCAGGATGCCACAAACGCGCGAAAAGTCATGAAGAAACTTGCCGCCTTAAACCAGGAAATTGCCACTTATGAATCGCTCGAAAAAGAACTCAAGGATTTAGAGTCAATAACCGGTCTAGAAACCGACCCCAGGATATCACAGTTAGCAAAAAAAGAAGTCGAAAATCTGGCAAAAAAACTCGAAGGTCTGCAAACAAAAATGTTTTTATCCGGACCTCATGACGAAAATTACGCCATTGTCACGATCCATGCCGGTCAGGGAGGAGTTGAAGCTATGGATTGGGTAAAAATGCTCTCGCGCATGTACCAAAAATATTTTTCAAGACAAATTTGGGAATACGAGGTTATCGATGAAGTTCCCGGTGAAGAGGCTGGAGCCAAAACGGTATCAATTCTGGTCAAACAGGATTATAGTTATGGTCTGCTTCGGGGTGAATCCGGCGTGCACCGGCTGGTCCGTCAATCTCCCTTCAACGCCGCCAATCTGCGTCAAACCTCTTTTGCCCTGGTTGAAGTCATGCCGGAAGTCGAAAAGATACCAGAAATTGAAATTAAACCCGAAGATATCGAATTTGAAGCCTTTCGTGCCTCAGGTCATGGTGGTCAGAATGTCAATAAGGTCTCAACCGCGGTCAGACTGAAGCATATCCCAACCGGTATTGTCGTAACCTGCCAGACACAAAGATATCAGGCCCAAAACCGGGAAAATGCCATGAAACTCTTAAAAGCCAAACTCTGGTCGATTCGTCAAAAAGAAGAAGGTGAAGCAAAAGAGAAATTAAAAGGCGGGCATGTCACGCCGGGCTGGGGTAACCAAATACGGTCCTATGTTCTTCATCCTTACAAATTGGTCAAAGATCTACGCACAAACTACGAAACCGCCGATGCCCAAGGCGTTCTGGACGGCGATCTTGATGAATTCATCAAGCACGAATTAACACTGACGTCTTCAGGCGAAAAAGGATAACATCACCACGTTCTGACGACTTGCCCAATTTAAAGCTATATTGATATAATCAAGTGTAAAAGATATGCAAGAGATTAAACTGTCCGGGACCAAAACTCAACTGCGGCCTGTTCCCCAAAAGGTTAGTCTTTTAAAATTCCTGCCAGTCGCGATTATTCTGATAGTTGTCGCGACCGGCGCCACGACCGGACTCGTCTTTTCTTCAAGGAATAAAAATAGCCAGATTCAAACTAAAGCCTCAATCAGCGAGGAAAACCTGCCCAAAGAGCAGAGAGAATCTTTCACTCAAACTTTTCGGGACCAGGCTGAAGGTACTGTAGAGAAAAATGATAAGTTGGACAAATATGCCCAGGGCACCCACAAATTGATTCGCCCCGGCGGTGAAAGCCAAACAGCCTATTTGACATCGAGTGTTTTGGACCTGGACGAGTACGTCGGTAAGAAAGTTAAAGTTTTTGGTGAGACTTTCGGCTCTTCACAGGTTGGATGGCTTATGGATGTCGGCAAAGTCGAGCACATGGAATAATTCTAAAATTTTCCACTTTCCCCATGATTCAGTTTGAACAAGTTACAAAAAAATATCCCAACGGACAAATAGCCCTTGAGGATATTAATCTAAAGATAGACGACGGCCAGTTCATTTTTATTGTCGGTCCTTCTGGCGCCGGCAAATCTTCACTTCTTAAACTGATAACTCGCGAAATCTTGCCCACCAGTGGTCAAGTTTTGATAAACGCGGAAAATACCCGCCAAATACCGGAAAGCAAAATCCCTCTTCTTCGCAGAAAAATCGGTACCGTCTTTCAGGATTTTAAACTGCTGATTAATCGGACCGTTTTTGAAAATGTTGCCGTGCCTCTGGAGGTTCTTTCCAGGAAAGATTCCGAGATTGAAAAGGAAGTCGCCAGTGTTTTAGAAAAGGTCAGCCTTCTTGATAAAGCGGATAATTTTCCGGTTCAACTTTCCGGCGGCGAGGTCCAAAGAACTGCCATTGCTAGGGCTATTGTGGCCAGGCCTCAGATATTGCTGGCCGATGAGCCAACCGGAGATCTTGATCCGCAAACTGCCCGGGATGTTGTTAAGGTTCTTGAAAAAATAAATAAGGAGGACAAAACGACACTCATCATGGCAACCCACAATGTTCAGATAGTTAATCACTTCAAAAAAAGGGTGATATTTTTAAAAGGGGGTAAAATAGTAAAAGACGAAAAAGAGGGGAAATATGACACAGATTAAAAAAACCCTGAAACTCCTTCGAAGAAGTCCTTATCAGGCGCTTGCTGCGGCCCTGGCCATGACCCTGACATTTTTCGTCGCCTCCATCTTCGTTATTCTGGTTATCGGTGGGCAAATCGTTCTAAATTACATTGAACAGCGTCCGCAGATTGTCGCCTTTTTTAAAGATGATGCCAGCCAGTCTCAAATTCGTCAAATAGAAGAACAGATAAAAGCGACCGGTTTAACCCGCGAAGTCAAGTATGTCACCAAAGAAGAGGCTTTAGCGATTTATCGCGAGAGAAACAAAGACGAGCCGCTGCTTTTGGAATCTGTCTCTAGCGATTTTCTGCCGGCTTCGCTTGATATTTCAGTAAAACGCGCTCAGGATATCGCCCAAATTACCCAAATCGTCAAAAGTAATCAAAAGGTCGAGAAAGTAGTTACCCCCGAAAATTTAGTCGAACAACTGGTCAAGTGGACAAAAACGATTCGCCTTGGGGGAATTGTTTTTATCTCTACGCTTCTTAGCGTTTCCTTCCTTATTATAATAATGGTCATCGGCATGAGAATTGCCCTGCGTCGCGATGAAATTTCTATTATGAGTTTAGTGGGCGCCACCCGTTGGTATATCGCGAGGCCTTTCTTTTTGGAGGGTGCGCTTTACGGTCTTGTCGGCGCCACCATTGCCTCCTTTCTAATTTATGCCTTTCTCCTTTATTATTCCCCGAATATTCAGGAATTTTTGGGACCGATCCAGGTTTTTCCAATTTCGCCGCGTTTCTTTATTTATCTTTGGGCAGGCGAAGCGGCGACTGCCGCGGCAGTCGGCATTATCGGGGCAGCAATTGCCCTGTTTCGTTATCTTAAAATTAGATAATATTAAGATTATGACTAAATACTTCCTGCCCAAGGTTGTGGCGTCTGCCCTAATCTCCTGTTTGGTTTTCTTGTTACCCCTCGCAGTATTTGCCCAGTCAGACATTGATCGTTATCAGGAGATTCAAAAGAAGATAGCCGAAACTCAAGCCAAAATTGAAGAACTCCAAAAAACTGAAAGGGATCTTGCCACCCAGATCACCTACATCAACAGCCAGATCAAATTGACCGAACTTAAAATAGAAGAAGCTCAGGCTACAATCGACCAGCTAGAGAAAGAGATTAATGTTTTGGGTTTCAGAATCGGCTACATCACCGATTCGCTATCCCGACTTGAAACTCTTCTAAAACAGCGAATCGTGGCTACTTACCAGCAGAGTTTTATCACGAATCTTGAGCTGATGCTTACCTCACACGATTTTTCCGATCTTATCCTGCGTCTTCAGTACATCAAACAAGTTCAGGAAAACGATAAAAAACTTCTTAGTAACTTACAGCAAACAAAAGCCAATTATGCCAATCAAAAAGACGAGCGTGAAGAAAAACAAACCAAAATCGAAACCGCCAAGAAGCAACTGGACACAAGCGTAGTGCTTTTGGCCAAGCAAAAGAAAGAAAAAGACGATTTCTTGACGTTAACCAAAAACGATGAAAGCAGATATCAGGAAGAATTAAGACGCCTCCAGGCAGACGCCGCTTCTATCTCGCAGGCACTCGGCAATATTGGCGCCAAAATCGGCACAGTAGGAAAAGGTGACATCATCGCTTCGGTCGGCTCCAGTGGTTGTTCAACCGGTCCCCATTTGCATTTTGAAGTTTTCACAGGTGCCAAAGTAGAAGGTGGCAAGATTATCGGCAGTCGTGTTGACCCTAAGCCTTATCTTGAGGATGCAAAATATCAAAAGCCGATCCCTAATTATCCCCAAAATGTCACCACCTGGTACGGCGAAACTTACTTTTTAGGAGTCCATACCGGCATTGATATTGCCGATCCTTTTGGCACGCCAATTCGAGCAATTGATGGGGGAGAAGCCTACTTTACCTCTGCTCCTTGTAGTTATAATATTCCTGGCGGAACTCCGCTCGGTAAAGGCATCGTCGTTGACCACAAAAACGGCCTGGTTACCCTCTACTGGCACATTCCATAAATACGAGTAACTACGAGGTCCGACCTGGTAATTGCCTGGTAATTGTAACAACCCCCAAAAGGGGTCGGACCCCTAGCAATGATTTACACACCAGGTGTGTTTTACGTTTACACATCGGGATATTTTTTAATCATTGACAAAACCTAGCGAACTCTTTATTTTTTGAGCTAGTGCCCAAAAAAGTTGTCTATCTTTTTGCTCTTATTTTCTTTCTACTTTTTCATCCGTCAGCCTTTGCCGCAACTGTAGTTATCAATGAATTTTTAGCCAACCAATCATCAGGTCAAGATGAATGGGTCGAATTTTACAATCCAGACCACCTTGATTTGGCTGAATACTGGATAGATGATGATACTGATTTCGGCAGTGATTCAGGCAACAGTTCTAAAAAACAATTAACCGCCGTCAGCTTAAATGTTGCCAATTCGACATTTCCTTACGTTACCTTGAGTTCTTTAATGTTTAACGATACTTGCAGTTCTTCTTGCGATTATGTTGTTTTATTTTCTGCGGATGGCTCAATAATTGACCAGTTTCAATATACTTCAGAAATGATTGAACAAGAAGGCAAAACAATCGGTCGTTCACCAGATGGTACAGGGGATATGGTGATTTTAGCTTCCATGACCCAAGGAGCACCCAACAGTCAAGCTGAGCCTTCGCCCTCATCAATCCCAACCCCCACACCCACGCCTGCCCCAACCCCTACCCCCACCCCTACCAAATCTCCAACTCCTACTCCTAAAACCACCCCAACATCAATTTTGACAAAATCGCCGTCACCCACACCCAAAAATTCTCCTGCGGTTTTAGGAGAAACCCAAGATAGCTTGCAATCTCCAACCGAAGAATCTACCCCAAGTCCATCCGCAAATCCAACCAGTACATCACCTTCCAAAACCAAAATAGCAGCAATACTTACCGGCTCTGGAGCAATCTTGATTGGGTTCTCTGTCGGATTTTACTTATGGTATAACAAGGTCCTGGCCAGGAAAGAAGAAGATCAAAATCAGCCTGATGAAAAAGAATCAAACTAGCGCCATTTTAGGTAGGTGGCCGCCTGTTTTTTTATGGGCGGCAGTTATTTTTGTTTTTTCCTCAATAGAGCAGGTTCAAGTCAGCCAGTTTTTTATTTGGGATTTTGTCGCCAAGAAAATTGCCCATGTTACAGAATATGCGATATTTTTTGCCTTGTTATTTCGCGCGACAAACGGCAGATGGCTCTCGTCTTTTTTTCTGACAATACTCTACGCGTGCTCGGACGAATTTCATCAAAGCTTTGTCCCCGGCAGAACAGCCAGCCCCCTGGATTTGGGTTTTGATCTGTCCGGTGCTAATATAGCAAGCTATATAATATGGAAGCTAAAACAACTTCGCCCCGGCAAACCCAAAAAATAGCCCAAGAACTAGGAAAAACCTTAAAAAGCGGTGAGGTCATTGCCTTATACGGAGATTTAGGTGTCGGCAAAACAGTTTTCGTCCAGGGTTTAGCCCACGGCCTCGGCATTAAAAGAAGAATTCTCTCTCCGACATTTGTTTTCATGCGCTCTTACCCGCTTATCTTAAAAGGTAAACCTCTCACTTTCTATCATTTGGATCTTTACAGAGGACAAAGCATGCAGGATTTCAAGGCTCTTGGCCTTGATGAAATTTTCGAGGAAAATTCGATAGTCGTTTTGGAATGGGCCAATAAGATTAAAAACATTCTTCCCAAAAAACGAATCGATGTTTTTCTCAAGATAATCGACGAAAAAACCAGAGCAATCGAGATTAAAAAGTATTAACACAAATTTTAGCCATGGTGTGATTTTGTGTTAAGTTTATAAATATCCTATGGCAATAAGTAGCATAAAAAAAGCAGCAGCGATACTCAAAAATGGGGGAGTCGTCATTTTTCCGACCGACACCGTCTATGGCCTCGGTTGTCGTTTTGATAACCGGAATGCGCTCGATCGCATTTATCGAATCAAGGGCACGCCCAAAACTCAGCCTTTTCCGATTCTGGTTTCCGCTGCCTCCCAAGTTGAAAAACTCGCTAACCTCAATGACGTTGCCCAAAAACTCATCGAAAAATACTGGCCGGGTGCTTTAACCATTGTCCTCCCCGGCTTGTCTACCAGTTCCAAACCGGGTTTGAATGCGGAAAAAATCGGTTTTCGTATGCCTGATTCTAGTCTTGTTCAATCACTTATCGAAAAAGTCGGTGTTCCGCTAATCGGTACTTCCGCAAACTTCCATGGCCACCCTGCTTCAAAAACTTACCAAGATCTGGATCCGGACTTTGTTAAACTCGCAGATTTTACAATTAAAGGTAAATGCACTTTTGGTATAGAATCAACAGTTATAGATGCCACAAGTGATCCTTCCAGGATCTTGAGGAAAGGAGCCATCTCACTACGATGATACGTATCATCGTAGTAAAAATAATTAAAGATGATTTTAAAAATTGATACAACCAAAAGAGAAGAAGCCACGGTCGAGCTCAAAGATCCTAAAACCGGTAAAGCGGATAAACTAATCCAAAAACAAAAACTCGGCTCGCAAGTTCTTTTGCCAATGATTGTCAAAATCTTAAAGAAAAACAAAGTGGATTTTAGCGATCTTTCGGCAATCGAAGTTAACCCCGGTCCGGGATCTTTTACCGGTACTCGCGTTGGAGTTGCCGTTGCCAACGCTCTCGGTTTTGCCTTAGACTTACCAGTAAATGGTCAAAAGGGTAAAATAGTTGTGCCCATATACGAAAAGTCAAAATTCGATTAGTCCACCAGTGTCACCTCCGAGGTGGGCTTTGACTCCTCGGAGGTGGAATAATTAGGCTATGAGTAAAATCTTAGTCACCGGCGGAGCCGGTTTCATCGGATCATATGTCACAAAGTTACTTGCCGATTCCGGTCACAAAGTTGTCGTCTTGGATAACCTCTCTCACGGATTTGCCGAAAATATCGATCGTCGCGCAAAGTTTATTGCCGGTGACATTAAGGACAAGAACAAAACTAAAAAGGCACTGGAGGGGGTTGACGCAATTATCCACTTAGCCGGTTTAATCGTCGTCCCGGAATCAGTCAGCGACCCGATTAAATACGCCGATAACAATGTTCTTGGCACAATCAATCTTCTCAATTGCGCCAATGAAACGGGTTGCAAAAAAATTATTTTCTCATCATCTGCCTGTGTTTATGGCACAGCGGATAAATTACCAATCACAGAAGATGCACCCGTCCGTCCGGACAATCCTTATGGGGCAACTAAAGCATCAATTGAAGCGTTTTTACAAAGTTATCATGCGAACTTTGGTTTTGATGTCACAATTTTGCGCTACTTCAACCCTTACGGCCCCGGCAAATTGTATCCGCCGATAACCCATGCCGTTCCCAATTTTGTAATGGCAACTTTGGCTAAAAAGCCCATCCCTCTTTATTGGCAGGGGAAGCAAATACGCGATTTTATTTATATTGAAGATTTAGCCCGTGCCCATATCGATGTTCTGAAATTGTCAGGTTTTAACGTTTTTAACATCGGCACCCAAAAGGGGATTAAGGTCAAAGATGTAGTTGACGAGATCTTTAAGATCGCAGGTTACAAAGTTCCCATAAATGATCTTGGCGCGCGCCCAGGCGACGTCCCCGCCAGCTTTGCCTCAAGCGCCAAACTGGCAAAAGCTGTCGGCTGGCGGGCCAAAGTCTCCCTCCCCGAAGGCCTCCGCCGCACCATCGACTACTACAGACAAAACCACTAACCAGATCCGCCTCCATAAAGGCACACCAAGTGACCCTTCTTGACCAAACCGCCTAGTCCTTCCGCTACACATTTTAAGCAACGAACTACGAGGTCCGACCTCGCAGTTACAGTAGTATAATCAGATCATGCCTTCCAAACACTCAGTTAAATTATACATTGAGAACGGGATCTACCATGTTTACAACCGTGGTGTTGAAAAAAGAACTATCTTTCAAGATCACGACTACAAAGTCTTCCTTCACTATTTGAAGCGCTATTTATCTGAGCCAAACAACGAGGTCGGACCTCGTTGGAAACTTCGGTGGAACCAAGGCCTCCACGAGAAGTTGCATTTAATGGCATATTGCTTGATGCCGAATCATTTTCATCTGTTACTTAAACAGTTTTCAAAAGAAGCAATAACTACTCTCATGCGATGTCTTTCGAATTCGTACACCAAATATTTCAACGAAAAATATGATCGAGTAGGCCCCCTCTTCCAGGGGAAATTTAAGGCTGTTTTAGTTGAAAATGATAATTATCTTTTGCACTTGACACGCTACATCCACCTGAATCCTATCAACCATCGAGAAAGTACTACGAGGTCCGACCTCGTAGTACTGGCAAAATTCAATTACTCAAGCTACGCCGATTACTTAGGAAAAAGGCATACTCAGTGGCTTAATGTTAAAGAGGTATTAAATTACTTCAATAACCCTACATCTCTCAATATCTATAAGAAACATTCGTATAAAGAATTCGTAGAAGATTTTGCTATTGATTCCGGTTCCGCACTTCAGGAACTAGTGATTGAATAGTAGCTACGAGAACTACGAGGTCCGACCTCGTTGAAAACTCAAATTCTTACCGCTTGACAACTTATAATTATTGCTATAAAATGCGCAAACTAGCTCAGATTACTGCCTTTCTACTGCCAACTGCCTCACTTAATTTTTATAAAAATGCAATTAAGAAAACTTATCTACCTTCTATCCATTTTAGTTACGGTTATTTCATTTGTGGCTATTCTAAAAGTCACCTACGCCACAAGCGTCACTATTAAGGACAACGCTGCCGGAAGCCAGAATCAAGTCAATGTAGAATCTTCTGATCAGACTAATATTAACCAGAGCAATCAGTCAAACGTCAACAACAACGTTGACGTCAATTGCAACTCGGGACAAAACAGCGCCAGCGGCAATACCGGCGGAAACGGGTCGATCAGTACCGGGGACTGTAGCGCCAACGTGGGCATTTCCAATAATCTAAACAACAATCAAGCCAATATTAATTGTCCAAATTGCCAAACACCGACCCCGACACCAAAACCCTCATTACCAACTCCCACTCCAATATCTCTACCAGGTCAAGGTGGTGGGCCATCAGCTGGAGGTGATGAGGGAGCAGCCAGTGGACCGTCAGGCGAAGGTCAAGCCACCCAGCAGGTACTTGCTGCAGCCGGTGTTGCCCAGAACGCGCTTCTTTCTTCCATCGGATTTGGGCTGATCATTTTTGGTCTATGGCAAGCTCAAAACGCACTCGCAAAAAGAGCGCAAAGGGTCTAAAATTTCCAGCTTATACCCGTCATTTTCTCAGCCTGTTTTTGATTATACTGGGGGCTGGGATTATGCTTTTTACTGCCATCAGCAAAAGCGCAGCCCAAGTTCTACCTCAAAACGAACCCCAGCAAACTCAATTCTTGGAAAAACCAGCAAAACTCTACATCCCGAGACTTGCCAAAATTCTCTATATTTCCGACGGTCAAGTAGTTGACAACCGCTGGACTATCTCCGAAACAGGGGTCTCCTATCTTACGACATCGGCAATTCCGGGCCAGGTTGGCAACAGTGTCATTTACGGCCACAATCGCAATGAAATTCTGGGAGATCTGCCTCAAGTCGTAGATGGCGATCCCATCTATGTAATTTTAGAAAGTGGTGACTTTGTCAAATACCAAGTTGCCGAAACCAAAGTAATCCAGCCGTCCCAAGTCGAAATTTTAAATCAATCGGCAGATTCAAGACTAACGATTTACACCTGCACCGGCTTTTTAGATACTGCCCGATTTGTGGTTGTGGCCAGGCAAGTAGGTCTGATATAATGACTTTTAGTGAAAAAACTGCTCCCCGCCTTTCTCGCTTTTCTGCTAATCTTTTTTATCTCTCCTGTTTGGGCGCAAACGCCCCCATTTTCCGTCAACAACGCCAACCGAGTTCCTGGCCAAATTCTGGTTAAATTTAAAAGCGGGACTTCCCAGAGTTTTATCAACGAAAATCTAATCAGATTTAATGCCAGAATTGCCTCTCGGATTGAAAGATTAAACGTCTTAGCGCTTAATGTCCCAATTTCTCAAGAAGATGTTATAATTTCTGCCCTTTCCAAAATTCCCAGTGTCGAATTTGCCGAACCAGACTTTGTCGCCAAAGCCCTTACCGCAACTTCCGATCCGTCATTATCCAGCCAGTGGGGCATGTTTAAAGTTGTGGCAGCTGCCAATCCCGACCCCAGCGCTTGGAATATTACAATCGGCAGCGCAACTGCAAAAATTGCCGTTTTGGATACTGGTATCGATCAAGATCATGAAGATTTAGCTGCCAAAGTTGTCGCCAACCAAAACTTCACGTCAAGCCCAACCATTGATGATCTCTATGGCCATGGTACCCATGTCGGCGGCATCGCTGCGGCCATTACCAATAACGCAACAGGAGTGGCCGGCCTTGGCTACAACTCCTCCCTGATGAACGTAAAGGTGCTGGACGATAGCGGTTCCGGTTATTATTCATGGATTGCCAATGGCATTATTTGGGCCACAGATAACGGTGCCAAAGTTATCAATATGAGTTTAGGCGGATCAAGCGGTTCGTCGACACTTCAAAACGCCGTTAATTACGCGGTCGCCAACGGGGTAGTTGTTGTGGCCGCAGCCGGCAATAGCGGCAATTCGTCTCGAACCTATCCGGCCTATTATTCAAATGTCATCGCGACTGCTGCAACCGACTCAAATGACGTCAAAGCCGGTTGGTCAAGCTATGGCTCATGGGTAGATGTAGCCGCTCCCGGGGTTAACATCTATTCCACTTTCCCGAATCACCCGTATCAAATCAATAAGGCGCTAAGTTACGATTACGGTTCTGGAACTTCCATGGCCACGCCGCATGTTGCGGGTTTGGCTGCTCTTGTTTGGGCAACAGGAATTTGCGCAACCAACACCTGTGTCAGGGCACAAATTGAAAATAATGCCGATGCAATCACAGGCACTGGCACTTACTGGACTTATGGCCGCATCAATGCTTATAAATCAGTCGGCGGTACGTCGCCAAGTCCATCGCCATCGTCAACACCTACTCCAACTCCCACACCCACTCCAACTCCAACACCGGTACCGGCGCTAACCATGCGTGTTTCCGATATTTCTATGTCGTATACAGCAATTTGGAAGTGGCGTAATGTTTACACCAAAGTCACGGTTTTGGACCAAAACAATAATCCCGTCTCTAGCGCCAATGTCTCACTTACAGTAACCCTACCATCCTCAAACACAGCAACCAGTTCAGGATCAACAGGCAGCAATGGGACTATTACCTTCAAGGTAAGATCCAAAGAAACCGGCACTTACACATCAACCGTTATGGGCGTCACCAAGACAAACTATACTTACGATGCGGCAAGCTCCATCACAACTCAAACAGTGTTGGTCATTTGACATCCCTCTAATAAAGTTATATAAATAGCCTTGCCCTGCCCGATCTGACATCAATGAATCAGACGGACAACGAATTCTCTACAGTTAAAATTACGCCCCAGCTACTTGCCCAAGTTATTGATGCTCTCAAGAATAAAGCGTATGGGAGTGTTGAAATCTACATTCAAAATTACCGGGTTGTCCAGATTACTGAACGAACTATTACCAAGGTACAAACTGCCAGAAGTTTTAAAAAAATCATAACTGGCCAAAATGACAACTCGGTCAACAAGGTTCACTCAAGGCAAGTTGAATCTCAATTGTGAAAAAAATTCTGTTTCTACTGCCGATTTTTCTTTTGAGTTTTGCCATTTTCAAAAGTGCCTTCGCTAAATCTTCTTTGGAAGTTGCCACGGATCCCAGTTTTTCCAGTCAAACATTAAATTTTTCTCCCGGCCAAACAATTTATGTGCGGACGCTAGCCGGAAACGACGGTCGCGACAAACATCTTCTCAATCTGCGCGATAACCAATATAATTTTCTGCAAAGTTACGATTTAGCCAGAACAAGCGACAATCAGTTCTCCACAAGTCTTACAGCCCCCCAGGTCGAGGGCTATTATTCGCTTGAGGTGCAAATCGAATCGGGCAGCAATGTGGCAACTTCTGTCAAAACAATCAAGGTCGGCAGTCCCGCAAGTGCCAATGTCAAAGTCAATGTCAAAAGCGAGGTTAAAGGGCAGTCGGTGACTGTCAATGACAACGCTGATAAAAACGATGCCATTCAATCTCCATCAGCAGGTCCTGCCGCACAAGACGCCTCAAACTGGCGATCGGTCCCAGATCAGGAATTACTTGAAAATCCCGATTTTACCTTTGGAGAGCCCCCAAGCTTCTTTTTGCAAATTGAACAGTTCTTTGCAAAAATTTGGGAAAGTTTTTGGCCGTTTTAGTCAATAACAATAAACTAGAAACCGGAAACTTGAAATCAACATACAACTCATAGTCATGTAAGCAGTTTCTTACTAAAACTTCTCCACCTCCGAGGTGGATTGAATAACGGAGATTGGGAACTTGACAAACAATAATTTTCATATATAATTACCACATAGTTATTAATTAAAAGATACTGCCCAGCTGTCCAAAAAACGCTGGGTTTTTTAATCGCCAAATGTCACAAAACACAAAGCAAAAACAAACCCTAACTTTAAGTCCAGACTGGTTCACCATGTTTGTTTCCCAAATCGTGGATTATGGCGCCAAAGTTAGACAAAATAGTTTTAAGATGGTTGACTTTAAATCGCTCAATCCCTTCAAGAACGCCAGCGTTGACAAATTAACAAGTATTCTCAAAAAGGCAACCACCCTTGCCAAAAAGCGCGCACTGCTGCTGGTGCTTGTAATAGCCGCGCTTTCCTTATTTGCCATAGTCAGGGTTAAAGGTACGCCCCAAAATCCGCTAACTATTGCCGGTTCGCAAACTGACTTTTCACCCCAGACACAGATATCAGTTAATCGGAAATTTGAAATTCCGATTAGGAATGCAAAAGGCGCAGACACCGGCGACAAACTGGCAGTAACACTAACAACCATTGACAGCTCCAAAAAAATTCTCATCCAAGGCAAGCCGGCAACCGCCCGCGACACCAAAGCCTTCCTTATCCTTAATTTGGAAATTGAAAATTCGATAACTAACCAGCTGACTGTCAGGCCGGTTGATTTTATCCGGTTGGTTGACGAACAGAACCGAAGCTTCGCGCCGGATGTGCACAACAATGAGGTTACGGTTGAACCGGTTTCCATTAAAAAAACCCGTGTTGGTTTTGTGGTTGATGAGGAAAAGAAGAATTTTAAATTCTTTTTTGGCGAGATAAGCGGCGAAAAGCAAACTATCGAAATCTCGATTTAGTTTTATTTGTGTCTTGACAAGGCTGGACGGGCCCTGTTAAGCTTTAGCAAGCTAGAAAACTGAATAGTTTTTGAACCGACCGCAAACGGAGGTTTGTTTCTTAGGTCAAATGACCTAGGGGATAAACCTCCGTTTTTTTGAATTGCGAATTGCGAACTATGAATCGCGAATTAATAAAAGTTTTCAATATTTCGAAGTTCATAATTCGAAGTTCAAATTTCTGAAGAAAGGGGGTGAAAACAAAATATGCACAAACTTCTTTATAAAGCAGGTACCGGTCTCGCAGCAGCAGCAATAATTGCGCAGGGTTTCGCAGGTGTAGCTTTGGCAAGTTTAGACGTTGAAATCTCCGGAAACGGAGCAAACAGCGATAACACTGCTAACGTTGCAGTATCAACTGATACTCAAGTTACGCAGAATAACACCGCTAACATCACAAACAACGTCAATGTCTCAGCAGACACCGGCGCAAACGACGCCAACAAGAATACAGGCGGAGATGTAGACATTACTACAGGCAATGCCACGACAACTGTTGGTGTTTCAAACACTGCAAATTCAAATGTTGCAGACGTTAACGGATGTTGCCCAAGCGATCTAAACGTTAAGATTTCTGGAAACGGTGCTAAGAGTGACAACGATGCAAATGTCGCAGTCAAAAACAGCACATGGGTTGACCAGAACAACTACGCCAAGATCAAGAACAACGTTGACGTAGATTCCGACACCGGCAAGAACGATGCCAACGGCAATACAGGCGGCAGTGTATCCATCACAACCGGAAATTCCTCAAGTGACGTTGCTGTTTCTAACACGGCAAACAAAAACGTTGCAACAGTAGGCAATGGTTCCGGAGGCGGATCACTCTCAGTTGTTATTTCTGGAAACGGTTACAAGAGCACTAACACTGCAAATGTAGCAGTAGCATCTCTAACAGGTGTTCAACAGAATAACAGAGCAAAGATCACCAATGACGTTGACGTCGATGCAGACACCGGCAAGAACGATGCTAACCACAACACCGGCGGAGATGTAGAAATCTTAACCGGCAATGCGGATGCAGAAGTTGATGTTTCCAACTTGGCAAACTTCAACTTTGCGGATGTTGATTCTTGCGGCTGTATTCTTGACGGAACCGTCAAAATAGCCGGCAACGGTGCAAAGAGCGACAACGACGCAAATGTAGCGCTTGCTAGTGCCAAGGTAATTGGCCAAAACAATGACTACTCTTGCGGTTACGGTCATAGAGGTGGAAACGACGTGAATTCTTCTTCTGAGAATGGTCACAAGTCTACACCATGCAATGACGTAAATGTCGATCTGGACACCGGTAAGAACGACGCAAACGGCAATACTGGCGACCCTGGTGGTGACCCATCAGTAACAACCGGTAATGCTGAAGCCGATGTAGTGGTCGAGACAACTGCAAATTCCAACGTTGTTGGAGATGCGGATTTCGATTTTGACTTCCCTGAGATAGATCTTGGCGGAAGTTCAGCGTCGCTACTTTTGTTGCTTTTGGCTTTCTTTAGCTAAAGAGCAAAATCCTAATTCTTGGAGGCTTTGCCCAAAGGGTTGGAGTCTCAAAACAAGAACTCTGAGGGTAAACCTCCAAGAATGAAGGGGTATAAATAACAATTGACATTTGACAATTAACAATTGACAGGAGTTAATTTCCCGAAATTCTGCCCGCAAGATAAAAATACTTAATTAGGAAATACTAACTTGATAAGATTTGTAAAAAAATTAAGAAAAGTTTTTATAAGCTGGGTGCTTGTTTTTGCACTTGTTTTGGGAACGCCTACTTTTGTATTTTCGCAGACTGCACCGGATCCCCTTACACCTCCTGATCCGATAACTGCACCAGAACCATTGAATATTTCGCCGCCTCCTGCACCGACACCGCCGCCAGCGCCCACACCTCCGCCTCCAATAGTATTTCCATCGCCAAGCCCATTTCCGAGCCCCTCACCCATAGTTGCGCCTTCGCCATTGCCGACTACTCAGCAAACTTCAGGGTCAACAGACCAAAACCAAGGTTCTACTACCCAAACCAGAAATAGGAACAGCACAAACGAGGGCACAACCGCAAACAGCACGCCCACGGTTTCCGCGGACACAGGCCACAGTTCTTCGGGTAACACTGGCGGCAATACAGCCATTGCAACAGGCAACGCAACTGCAGCAGGTGTCATTACATCCACTGCAAATGGTGCGGTAGTAACAGCAGGCAGCGGTTCCTCATGCAGTGCCTGTGTTCCTTCGGCATCTGCGACAAACAGCGGAAACGGTGCCGATTCGACCAATAATTCTTCCGCTTCCACTTCAAATAATACGGATGTGGATATCAACAACACCGCGGTTATTGTTAACAATGCTAATTTTGAAGCCGACAGCGGCCACAACAACACTTCTTACAATACGGGCGGGGACTCCGATATCATTTCAGGCGATGCCAATGTTTCGGCAACCGTAATTACCAACGCAAATTCCGTTAATTTGGGCATTTATGAATTTGATGTTGTTGATAACCACACAGGGGATATAATCTTGGGGCAAAATCTGGAAAATTGCGTAAACTGTACCTCCGGTTCAACTTCGGCAGAAAACTCGGGGAACGGTGCCGATTCTACAAATGATGCAACGGCTTCTTCAAATTCGACCACAACCGAAACCATAAACAATGATGCGGATGTTGTAAACAATATTAATATTGATGCCGACAGCGGTCACAATAAGGCAAATTACAATACAAACGGCGATTCCAACATTACGACCGGTGATGCCAATGTTGTTGCCAATGTTGTAAACGCAGTCAACACAGTTGTAGATGGCGTTGTTTATACAGTCAATATCTTCGGCGATTTGGTCGGTAATATAATTTTGCCCGACCAAAACTCTCAGGCCGACAGTGGTTGCGACAATTGCTGTGGTGGCGATGTCTTGGCGTCCAACACAAACAATGGTGCAGACAGCACCAATACAACGACTGCCTCAGTATCTTCGACTTCAACAACAACTCAAACTAACAATGCCACTATCAATAACAATTTGAACCTTGATGCCAATTCCGGAGGGAATCAGACAAGCTTTAACACAGGTGGCGATAATTTGGTTGAGACAGGGGATGTTTCAGTTGATGCCAATGTGATTAACGTTGCCAACGTCAATGTTGCAGGAACAGCTTGTGACTCACCTGTTTATATGGTCTTTATTAACGACCCAAATGGTAACTGGCAAGGGCAAATCGCCGGAGCAGGTCCTGGAACTTATTTCTATACTTCGGATGGCCTCATTTATGTGGTTGGCGAAAATGGTGATTTAATCGCCGTTAATTCCGGCAATGGTGCGGGTTCAACAAGCACTTCGACTGCCACACAGTCCAGCGATACCAACATTACTCAGAACAATACCGGCACGATCACCAACAACATCAATATCGATGCCAATACCGGTGATAACCAGGCTTCTTACAACACGAATGGTGACTCAAGCGTTAAAACCGGTGATGCCAATATCTTTGTCAATGTCGTAAACTTTATTAACTCCAATTTCTCCGGCCGCAAAATTGTCATGACTTTAGTTAACGTCTTTGGTTCTTGGCTTGGCCATTTCGTGCCGCCGGGATTTAGCGCGCCGACAAACCAGGCGCAGGGGGATAATCCTGACACATCCAGCCAATCACAATCAGGCGGTCAGCAAGGATCAGGCGGATCCGGTGGTTCATCCTCATCAACTTCGTCAGGATCCGGCAGTCAGCCAATAGTTGGTAGTATTGCCTCCGGCGCAAGTTCCGTCTTTACCGGACTGGTTGGTGGCGCAAGAACAGAAAAAATTGTTCAAGACGACAACTCCATAGCCCTTGGTCTATCATCCAATGGTCAGGACAACCAAACACAAGAAGATTCATCACTTGGTTTCAAACTATTATTGTTTGCAATTCCGCTAATTTTTATCGGGTTCTTTTTAAGAAGACTACTCGCGCGTTCTCAATCCTGAAAATATTAAATTAAAGCTGTAATTATCTTCTATGTATCTTCAGGATAAACGCGTTTGATAGTCTTTAGATCATTTTGACCGTCTTGACGCATTCATTGATACTTTTTACAATTTGTGTGAAATTTTTTTTCACTGAGGTGTGGAAAGATGGAAGAATTCTCGAAATTATTAAAGCTGATTGAAGAAAGAAAGCCAAAAATCGGCATAATCGGAGCCGGTTATGTTGGACAGTCCGTTGCCCGTGGTGCACTATCAGTAGGTTTTGAAGTACTTTGTTATGATATCGACCGTTCCAAAATTACGTCTATCAATCATCAAGGAATAAAAAATTTGTCCGCGACGGACAAATTCGAAGACTTAAAACACCGCCACGTTATTTGCATTTGTGTCCCTACTCCCATTACCAAAAAAAAGAAACCAGATCTTTCAATCCTTACCAAAATTTTAACAAAGCTTGAAAATCAGCTGCAAATCGGTCAGTTGATTATCATTGAAAGCTCGGTTGCTCCTGGAACGACCAGAAATCTTGCACTTCCTATCCTCGAGCGCTCTAAGCTAAAAACTGGCGAGGATTTTTTCCTTGCCCACTCACCTGAAAGAATTGATCCGGGCAATTTTGATTTCACTATTCAAAATACCCCTAAAATCGTAAGCGGCATAGATGATAAATCAAAAAAACTTGCAATCGCATTCTATGGCACTTTTGTCCAAAAAATTGTTCCTGTTTCCACGGTCGAAGTTGCCGAAATGACCAAAGTCTTGGAAAATACCTTTCGTCTTGTTAATATCAGTCTCATCAATGAAGTTGCTGCCTTTGCCAAGGCCAGCGGCATCGACATTTGGGAAGTAATTGAAGCGGCAGCAACAAAGCCCTATGGATTCTTGCCCCATTATCCCGGACCGGGCGCTGGGGGAGACTGCATTCCGGTTTTGCCGTATCATTTAATCGACGCCGCCAAAAAACAAAATGTCAAACTGAAAATTGTCGAGGCCGCAGCTCGCGTCAATGAAACACAACCCCAAAAGATAGCCCAAAAAGCGATTCAACTCATAAATGGCAAAACTAAAAATGGCAGCCCCAAAGTATTACTAGTAGGTGTTTCCTACAAGCCGGAAATCGCAGATACCCGTCAGTCACCGGCCATCAAAATTTGGCAACACCTTAAAAAATCCGGTATCTCTGTGGTTTTTCATGATCCCTATGTTAAACAAATCAACGGCTCAACATCTCAAAAATTAACCTTAAAAACAGTCGAAAGCTGCGATGTGGTAATAATTACAACTCATCATAAAAAAATTGCTTATCGCCAACTTTTGAAAAATGGAACTCCGATAATCGATACCAGAAATATTTTCGAGAACCTCAATCACCCCAATATTCACAGGATCTAGTAAATTCATCTTGCAATAACCCGCCTTCTAATATAAAATATTGGCTCTGCCCCCAAATTATGCGAATTCTTGTGACCGGCGGCGCCGGATTCATTGGCACGAATCTTGTTAGAAGCCTTTTAGAACAAGGTCACGAAGTTATCGTACTCGATAATCTGATTACCGGTCACGTCAAAAACGTCCTTCCTTTTATTGCCAATCCGAGGTTTACTTTTATTGAAAAAGATATTATCAATCCTTTTGTCTCTGCCAAAAATGAAATCCTCACCGTTGACCAAATTTATCACCTTGCTTGCCCGACAGGTGTTAACAATCTTGGGTCACTTGCCGAGGAGATGCTTTTAACCTGCGCGATCGGCACTAAAAATGTTCTTGAACTTGCGAAGGTCCATAAGACTCGTTTTCTATTTACCTCCTCATCCGAAGTTTATGGAGATCCGGAAGTTTCGCCTCAAAAAGAAGAGTACACTGGAAATGTTGACCCGACTGGTTTCAGAAGTCCATACGAGGAGGGCAAGAGGTTCGCCGAAAGTCTGATAATATCTTATGTGCGAAAATACAATCTCGATGCCACAATCGTCCGCGTTTTCAATACCTATGGACCACAAATGTCCCCGAAGGACACTCGTGTTATTCCCCGACTCTTGCGCCTGGCTTTAACTAAAAAGCCATTAACCATTCATGGAAAAGGTCTTCAGAGAAGAACTTTCTGTTATGTCGACGATTTTGTTAAGGGTTTAATTTTGGTAATGGGAAAAGGCAAAAAGGGTCAAGTGTATAACTTAGGATCTGAATCGGAATTTTCTATTATCGAACTTGCTCAAATAATTTTAGAAATGACCAAAACAAAAAGCACCTTTAAATTTACAAAGCGCCCCGCCCATGACCACCAAATGCGTCTTCCGGCATTAGAAAAGATTAAAAAATTAGGCTGGCGTCCCAAGACTTCTCTTAAGGAGGGCCTTAAAAAAACTATCAATTTACAGACGGAATCTGCAAGTCTTGTTCACAAAGACTCGATGGGCAAAAAGGAGGAAAAATGGCAGCAATACCCGGCTTTTTAGGAATTCCAGGAATCAATGTTACATTCTGGAGTACTATCGGAGCCTTAAGATTTTTACAGGAAAAAATTTTGCACCACGAAAAGCAGACTAGATCTGAAAAAAACCTGACACGTTGGATGAAAAAAAATGTTGTTGCCGTTGCGATCGCCGCCCGAAACGAAGAACATGCCTTGCCTAGAACACTTAGATCTCTAAAAAATCAAGTAAGACCAAGAAACATCTTTGTGGCTTCCGATGGTTCACGAGATAACACCGCAAAAGTGGCCAGAAGGTTTCGGGTGAACGTTACGGAGCTTTATCCGAACCGAGGCAAAGCAGGCGCTTTGGTCAGCTTAATTGAAAAATTTAAACTTTTAGATAAGTATCTTTTTATTCTTTTTGTCGATGCCGACACTCATATTAATCGCAATTATCTTGTCGAAGCCATACCATTTTTTGCCGATCCTGATGTAGTCGCTGTTGCCGGTCACGGTAAAACTGCCTGGAGAAAACATCCTTATCCTTGCTGGAAAATGTTTTTTGCTTCTTACCGGGATCGTCTCTACAATTTTTTACAATACACAATTCGCTGGGGTCAAACATCCAAATGGTTAAACGTTTCTCCAATTATTCCGGGCTTTGCTTCAATCTACAGAACATCAGCTCTTAAAAAAATCGACATCGCCACACCCGGATTGGTTATCGAAGATTTCAACATGACTTTTCAAATTCATCACAAAAAATTAGGTAAAATTGCCTATCATCCGAAAGCTTATGGCATTGCCCGCGACCCGACAAACTTTAGAGATTATGCAAACCAAGTAAAAAGATGGAATCTGGGCTTCTGGCAAACCGTTATTAAACACGGTATTTGGCCAAGTATCTTCTCGCTTACTTTAGTTACTTTTGTCAGCGAGTCTCTTTTGACTGCCTTTGTCTTTTCTTTGTTTCCGTTTATTTTTGTAATTTTACTGGTTAAATATTTTGGCCAGTTTTTCCCCGAGCAAGTCACTCAACTTGCTTTATCAGTCGGATCATATGTCACCTTGCTAGAAATTTTTGCCGTGTTCTTTATAGCCGATTATTTGATTACTTTTATTGTTGCCGTTTTTACCAGACGACCTCAACATTTATTTTACGGCCTGGGTTTCCCGTTTCTGCGTTTTGTTGATGCTATACTGATCCTTTGGAGTTTACCTTTGGCTTTTATTACCAAATCCAAAGGCTCCTGGGTAAGCCCAAAACGCTAAATGCCCAAAGATATGCCTTCTTGCTTTACTTGGTGGCGTTATTGCTGTTGAGTATGAAGCCAAAATTGCAAAACTAATGGAAAAAGTTCTGCAATTTCTAGATCCCAGCAGCCCATAGGAGAGTTGCACCATCAGTCATAGACTTTGTTTACTTTCCAAGCTCTTCCCAGATTTTGGGATCCTCAGCGCCAATTCGCCAAATTGCAAATTTATCAGTGCCAAATTCATTCATGGCAATAAGCATTTTCTCGGTGATTGCTCTGGCATTCTCAAACCAGATTTCTCGATCCTGGCCGTCTTTTTGATAACGATAAATGGCGGAGGATACTTTTTCGTCAAATTTTACAGACGGTGTTGCTTCGCCAATTCGTGCTTGGATTTGGCCGAAGGTTAATGGTTCACCTTTCTTATTATCCCAGTCGTAGCCGTGTGTCGAAAGGCCAATAACAATTTTTTCGCCAGGAATATTTTTTACAGCATAGTTCAAAACCTGCCGCATCCAGGTCAAGGGCGCTTGGCCTCCCGGGCCGGTTTCGTCATCGTGTGCACCATACATCATGATTCGTACCTCGTCGCTCACTTTACCCAGAGCTCTATAGTCTTGAGCCAAAGCCGATGGATTATCGTCATTGCCTACTCTGGCGAAAACAGTGACAGAAAACTTAAGATTATTTTCGTGTAAGGCCTCAGCTGTCTCTTCTACAAATTCCGAGAAAGCTTGCCTGTCTTTCGTTTTTAATGACTCTATATCGATATCCCAACCGATAAAGCCTTCCTTTTTAGCTTCTTCAATCAGAGATTCAATAAATTTTTCTTGAATTTTGCCATCGTAAAGAAGTAGCGAAACCCTCTCAAAATCGAAGTCATCGCCGATTTGCGGCATAATTGCTATATTTTTATTTTTAGCATTTTGTAAAAATTCTTTTTTGTAAAGCACTCTGTATTTTTCTAAGGATCCATCCGTTTCGATTCGGTATAAAACGGGTGTAAAAACACTCATTCTCTCGATAGATCTGGGAAGTGCCTCAAGAGTATTTTTTTCATCCCAATAGGCCGTCCAGCCGATTATTTTGGCATCTTTTAGGGTCTTTTGGGGTTGTGTTTCCCCTATTGATGTGTTAGTTTCCGATTTCAATCCGGAAAAAATGTTTTGTTTGTAAAACACCAGCAATACGGCACCTATTAATAAAAGTAACAAAATTTTTTTTTGCGTATTCATCTTTTTAGTTGCCAAATTCTAACCTCCCCATCATCAAAGAACAAAAAATATTTTTCACTAAGAGCCTTTTCGATTGCTAAAATTGAATCGAGAGAGAAACTGGTACCATCGAGTTCAACAAAATTAAAATATTCGTCGTCAATTGCCGCAAGGTAAGCAGGTAATCCTTCTTTGTCTTTAAAAGAAAAAACAAAAGGCCCCATGATTTGGTCAGATTTTATCTTATTATAGAAAGCCAAAGTTACCACATCACCAGCTTCGGCCAGGATTTTATCATTTGGTGTGACTTCGGCTTTTAAGGCCCATACGGCTTTGTCGGTGTTGGGCCAGAAACTTTCTAATTCTCGAACTTTGGATGCTGAATAAAACAAATTGAAAGCAATTGCTGCTCCCGCAAGAAGAATTCCGGCTTTAGGATTTTTTTGGATGATTGTAGAAAAGAAAATGCCGACTAGGGGTAAAATGAAAATTAATGAAAGAAAACTATGTTGGGCCACAGACAGGCCCTCTCTTGCAACAAGATGGGCAATTAAAGGCAAAACGGATGCGACCGCCAAAAGAATGGTTAAGGCCCCTTTTTTCTTTTGCCAAAGCACAATTACGCCTCCCAAAGAAAACAGATAGGAGATCCACAAGTATTTCCAAAAATTCTCCAAAATTGCCGAAAATGAAGCCATTTCTTTTAATGTTTGGCCCAAGGTAAAGTCAACTAAACTAGAAAAATTTATAATTAAATAAAACATACTTAAAAAAATCAAAGGCAACCAAAAATATTTGAGGATTGTAATCGTTGCGGCCCTCTCCTCTCTCTTTAAGTTAAGATAAATGGGTAATGCCAGTAAGAATGGGAAAAAGATTGCCACGATATATTTTGCTAAAAAAGCAAAAAATAAAGCTATTGCCGAAGATAGATATCGGAATCTATTGCCTTCTTGGAGAGCCTTTTGAAAGATTACTATCGCCATCAGAAAAATGGTAAAAGAAAGCATGTCATAAATTGCCAGCCTACTTAAGGCAATCGGAATTGCTGTGGTTGCCGCAAAAGTAGCTGCGATGAAACTAGTTATTCTGTTTGGCGCCTCTTCTTTTAAAAGATGAAGTTGGTTTGTGAATTTGTAAATCAGAAAAACGGCTGCTGTTCCCAAAAATACGTTGAAAATTCTTGATCCCAAAATTCCTCCAATTTGGTAAAAAATTGCCGAAAGTAGCGGATAGAAAAAAGGCAAACCGCCAACCCAAGAAATAGAGTCGGCTACCTCACGGAATTGTCCCTCAAGAATTTTTTTCCCAAAAACTACGTAAATTGCTTCATCAAGAAAAGGCGAATTGTAATCAATATTGATAATTCTTACTACAAAGGCATAGAGAATAATCAAAGGAAGAATTAATGGAGAAAAATTGTTTTTAAATAACATTTAAAACCCAATCTTTTCCTTCATGGAGTAAATAATGAACTGTTGAATAAGGATACATAGCGGTTAAATTTTTCTTGACATAAATATGCTTGATATTATTCTTTTCAATTTCCTTTAATCTTTCCTTGTTTAGATAATCTTTCGCGCCGACTCCGGAAAGATAAGTATCTGCCCCGTGTTTCTTACAGATATTTATCAAAAGTTCGTGTTTATTTCCAGTGACATCTTCATCTAAAACCACGGGGGTTTTAATTTCTAAAATACCGCGCAATGTTAAAATTGCTGCTAAATTTAAATCAACCAGTCTTTCCCAAGGACTCTCATAAATTTTAGTAAGCTCACCCATATATTCGTGGCCCTTACCCTTGGAATAAATAATTTCCAGTGATCGACGGTGCTTTTTTCGCCAATTAATCTGATTATTAATCTTTACATCTTTTATTTTCTGGTTTTGAGATCCCACTACTGGCACTGTTAACCAAATATCGCCATTGGGCCCTTTAATTTTGTGTCTTTGTTGCCAGCCTTCCTGCTTTTCAAACTGCAGATTCGTAATAACCACAAACTTGTCTGCCTGCTTCATTTTAGAAAAGAAAGCTAAATTGGGTAAAAAATTAGGTTGGTGAGCCGCAATTATACTCATTTATCAGATATCACTCTCCAGGCTCCAAAAGCTTCGGCATAATCGCTTCCGCACATTGCGCCTGCCAAAACCACCAAGGACTCAATAATTTTGGAAGATCTTAGACTAGGTGCTTCTCTTAGTTGTGACTTATATAACTCGAGAGCTTTGATTTTTGCATCTACCTGGGTTCTGTCTAAAGGCACAAAAAAATTATTTGCAGAACTATTCTCTAACGTCCACATATCTGCCGGTACTTTATAAGAAAGAACGGCCGAAACAAAATGTTTTAGGCCCGGTTTGTTGCCTGCCGGTGCTGGCCTTAATGCCGCATGGGCTGCCGCCGCCACAATCCTATGATCTTGGTTATAAGAAGCAGGGGAGGGAAAGGTTACAACTGTAGGTTTTACTTTCTCAATCGAAACTTTGCTATTTCTTTCAATCACATCCATCAATACTTTCTGTCCTAAAGTATCAAGCTTTAAATGATAGTCATTTCCTTTAAACTCCACGCTATAATCGTCAAATTTTAAAAACTTCGCCACAACTTCAACTTCTTTCAATCTTTGGTCGCCAGTAGATAAACCTTCTTTGGTAAAATCTCTTGTATCTCCGACCGTTAAAAAAAGCACATAAACCTTACCGCCAGCATCTTTAATTTTTTTGATCAGCCCACCACAACCAATAACTTCATCGTCTGGGTGTGGAGCAAGAACCAATAGCCTTTGTTTTTTTAATTCAAACATCTTGTGAAAGGCAAAAATAACACTTTATGGGATAAATTTCAACCTGAATCACTTTTGATCTATTTTCACACACTTTGTCCGTCTTGACCTCCAAGATATAAACCCTTAAAATTTTTCACAACAGATAATTCATACCTGCCTATGAAAATTCCCTGCCTGGCCATCCACATCCTTTATCCCTCATCCTTCATAATTCAGACTTCATACTTCATAATCCTAAGGAAGGAGGTGAACTCAATAATGAAAAGATTGTTAACCAGAGTTGGCGTCGGGGTTACCGCAGCTTCAATGTTTGCGGCAGCTTTTGCTCCGGCCGCCGCTTTTGCTAATGGTGGTGGTAACAGTTGCGAGATTAAAAACAACGGTGCCTTTTCCCGCAACCGCTGCCGGATTACCGAAATAAATGTCCAGGTAACCAGACAGAACAACCGGGCCAGCATTTGGAACGGCGTTTTGGTGATTGCCAATACCGGCGGAAATGAGGCCAACGGAAATACCGGCGGCAATGTCGACGTCGACAGTGGCAATGCCACGGTTAATGTCAGAATTACCAATACCGTTAATCAAGACAATACTGCTAATTAGTATCGTCTTTCCAAAAAAAAGCCCTGCTCTCGGAATCTATTTCTTAAGGCCGGGCTTTTTTTAAAGAAAATTTCTTAAACTTATCACTGATTACGTTTTAGACGTCGATCGTAGCATAAAACGTTATGTGTTGCTCCGAAGTAGAGATTTAAGTGTGTACGAATACCGCGGGGCTTTTTTATGGTGTCGGCGAAATCTCAGGTGAGGAAAAAGGGGAAGGCGACAAACTTGCCGAGGGAGTTGCCGAACCCGTTGCTATCCGCTCCAAAAGCCCGATTGCGCGGCCGCCAATCACATGAACCTTCTTGGCAATTAAATTATCACCAGACCAGTTACCAACAGCCGTCACCCGGTCTCCAGCTTTGATATTGCCAATGGTTGCCGCTTCCAGACCTTTTATTTTGATGATTGTCCCCTCAACCACCTCAACATTGTATCTCGGGTTATCCTTGATCGGATGTGAAACAACCAGTATATTGCCGTTAATCTCCCGTACTAGTCCATAAACAGCCCTTCTTCTTGTTTCAGGCTTTGCTGACTCGGTTGCCGATTTAGGCTTGACCAAGATCAAATTGGCCGAGCCGGTGGCATTTGGGTTGGCAAATGTCGCGATGCGGTCGTCTTTCTTAAGTTGAAAAGGAGTCAGTTTTTTCCCGCTTGGCTTCTCGATAATAGAAGTACCCTGACCGGTTTTAACTTCTATTTTTTTACCCTTGTGTTCTATCTCGACCTTCCCCGGCTTAACATCATTTACTCTTCCTACATCGACATCAACCTCATGCTTTTTTGTCTGTCCGGAGGCCGTATCCTTTACGCCTAAAACTTGCGTATAGGCCAAAGCGATAGATGGTGTAATCAAAACTGTTAAAGTAATTAAAACGATAGCAAAAACTTTATCCTTCATCCTTATTACTTATCACTTATTACTTATCACTTATCACTTATCACTTCTCACTTATTACTTCTCACTTATCACTTCTCACTTATCACTTCTCACTTATCACTTCTCACTTATCACTTCTCACTTATCACTTCTCACTTATCACTTATAGCTCTTCTTCCCTCACATAAACCACCGACCTGGTTTCGCTTGTTTCCTCATTATTGTCCCCAAAAGCCGTGATCGTGATGTCATTCGGTCCCTCGTCCAAAGTCAAAGTCCCGGAAAAATCGCCATTATCGTCACTCTCATATGTTTCTTCGCTGCTCTCGGTATAAGCAGTCACCATGCTATCGGGGCTTGTTTTGCCTTCGATCTGAATCTGCGCCGAAGTTGTCGCCATTTGATCTTGCGGAGCCGCTATAATAAGCGATGCTTTCGGGCGTTCAACTCTGGTGGTAATTTCTTCCGGCACCGCTTTATTTCTTTGGCTCCACCACCAATAGCCGCCTCCGGCAACTGCAGCTATCAAAATAATGAATGCCAATACCACCCCTGCCACCTTTGTTTTAGACGAGCCTTGCCCTTGCGTGTTTTCAGTGGCAACAGGCGGCGCTTCGTCAACCGGTATTTTGCTGGCCAGTTCCCCAGCAGGCGCTGACGGGGCCGATTCGGTCTGAGACTCACGGTCGAAGGCTTGCACCGTATCGCCTGTTGCGATAACCGCCGATTGTCCTGAGGGTTCGTCCGAGGGAGTCGAACCGCTGGCCGTCGTGTTGGGTTCGGGTGTAATGGGTGGTGTATCCGGCTGAGTGGGGATTTCCTCTGCCGGCGGACTCAGTGGTGATTGCGGTAAAGTTGGCTCAGTTTTTGTGGAATCATCACCCATGTAGTTAGAATACTTGAGGTGAAAGTTGATTGTCAATCGGGAGGAAAAGGTTTTGAGGGTCGGACCCTCAAAAAAACTATAGCGACTGATCTTTTAAAGGGTCCGACCCTGAGGAAAAGTTTCTTGGCCTTTAAAAAGGTCCGACCTTGAACAAAATTAGTTACTATTCTGAAAACCACGAGGTGAAATCAGTTGTGACTTTTTCCACCTCCGAGGAGTCCCCTTCGACTTCGCTCAGGGCAAGCAAGCCCACCTCGGAGGTGTTTTGCAAGGAGAGTCTTTGATCCATTTTCACACCACTTCGTCCCAATTGACACGTAGTTTTCATGGGTCTAATCTGGATTGAACACCAATTTCAGTCTGCATGCAAGTTACTGTCCGACTGTATGCAGAACATATCTGCCCGACTAAACTCAAAAGTCCTTCTTTCAATAGCAACTATTTTTGCGGCCGCGGCCATCGTCCTCGGCGCTACTTTTGCTTTTTTCTCAGATACGGAAACATCCAAAGACAATACATTTGTAGCCGGTGCTTTGGATCTTAAAGTAAACGGAGAAGATGATCCGTCACAGATCGTAAATATCACAGACCTGAAACCAGGCGACGATTATCTTATCGATAAAACTTTATTGGTAGATTTTAACCCTGCCAAAATTTATGTCCATATCAAAGATATTGTTAATAATCAAGGCACGCAAACCGAGCCAGAGAATCTAGAGGAAGACAATACGCCTAAAAGCGACATCCAGAATTTCCTCACCTACGATCTTAAAGTTCAAGATGAAGTCATTATTTCGTTCCAAAACAATGTTCTCTTACCGGATGCTGTTTCCTGCTGGATCCCCCTCGGCCAAATTCCCGGTAATCAAAATGTTACCGTCACCCAAAGCTTTCACTTTGACGAAGACGTAACCAATTGGGCACAAGGTGACATCTTAACTTTCACCGAAGAATTCTTGGCTCTTCAAATTAACGACCCTACAATTCCCACAACCGGAGAAAATGTATGGAACCCCGACACAAAAAGCTGCGAACCCCCGCCTGTTATTGTCTCATGTGAACCAAATGACGCAATCTTTGCAAGCGGGTTTAGTAATGTTGCACAAGGCCTTCGAAAAGATGGCACTGCGGTTTTAGCCGATCGATCAGATCCAAACGACGCCACTGGAGCACCGCAAAGTCTTGGTAATCCAGACGACACGCCAGTTGTTGCTGGTAGTTTTTTCAGTTTAGGGTTCCCGCATGCTAATAACGGAAATGTTCCTGGCACTTTAGAACTTTCATTTAGCGAACCTTTCTTCCCGAATCCGAGCGGTTCCGATTTGCAAGTATTTGAGGTAACCGGAGGAACCTATCCCGAGGAGAGGGTTAGGGTGGAAGTAAGCCCAGACGGAACAACTTGGACGCTGGTTGCTGCTTCTGCTCTTCGCGACGCCCCAATTGAAATAAGCCCATTGACTTCTGCTCAATTTATCCGATTAACAGAAGCAAGCAATATCGCACCTTTCGAATCAACTGCGGACGGATACGATCTTGACGCGGTTAAAGCATTTTGCACAGAAGCGGATTAAGGATGGGATTTAGGATGAAGGATAAAGCCCAGTACCTTTTAGGCTTAATTACTAAACAAACATGTATTTTGTCTATCTTTTACAAAGTTTAAAAGACAACAAGTTTTATATTGGCCAAACAGAGAACGTCGTTCAGAGATTAGCGATTCATAATTCTGGACAGGTCATATCGACAAAATCAAGGAGACCTTTCAGATTGGTTGGATATAAAACTTTTGATTTCCGGAATGAAGCACGTTGGTTTGAATATAACTTAAAAAATCACAGTGATAAAAAGAGAAAGTTTATAAATGAATTACGAAATAAAGGCCTCCGGCCACTCGGGTCTTGGAGAAAGGTCTCAGACCCGGAGGGCCTCCGGCCCGGAGGGAGGTGAAATAAAAAATGGGAATAAACATAAATTCAAAAATCCTTTTGTCAGTCGCATCAATTGCTGCAGCAGCGGCTTTAATAGTCGGCGCAACTGTAGCCTTTTTTAGCGACACCGAGACATCAACCGGCAACACATTCGCCGCTGGCGAACTCGATCTTTTGGTAGACAGCGAATGTCACTACTACCGAGTTGATACCAATCCAAGTCCATCACCATCACCAAGGTTACCGGGTTATGTAGATGTAGGTTGTGGAAACAATGGGACTTGGACAGAATCAGATCTTGTTCCAGGAGTCCACAAGTTCTTTAACTTTAACGATGTGAAACCTGGAGACAGAGGAGAGGATACAATCAGTCTCCATGTTGTAGACAACGATGCATGGGCATGGTTCTCGGTTACTGAAGAAGGGGACAGCGATGTCACTTGTACAGAGCCGGAAACTGAAAGTACTGATCCACAATGTGTTAATGCATCACCAGGCCCAAGCCTTACAGACGGTGAACTTCAAGAAGCTCTGGACTTTAATGTTTGGTTAGATCAAGGAGTAAAACCTGGCTTCCAAGGGAAAAGCAACGATGTAGGCGAAGGTGACAATATCTTTAATCAGGGTGATATCCAATTAGCTACGCCAGGGCCAATCGATGATCCGTCAGAACAATACAACCTTTGGCAGATTTTAGCAGGTGTGAGAGCAGGCCTAAATACAGCCTGTGATGGAGCTGACGACGATCCAGATGGTGACGGAGTAACAGCAGGCGCAGTTGGTCTTTGTCAAGGTTTACCAGACGACGGTCATCTAGTTGGAAGCACGACCTACTACTTTGGTGTAGGTTGGGAATTGCCTAGCGATACGGGTAACGAAGTTCAATCCGACAGTTTCGTGGCGGATATGGAGTTTAAGGTAGAACAATACCGCAATAACCCAAGTCCAAGCCCGTTCCCGATTTAGGTGAGTGATAAAGATAACAGAATGGGCGGGGGTTACTGTCCTAAAAAGCACCTCCGCCCTTCGAGGCCAACTAATTGTCGTCTGAATTTTGAAAAGGGAGTTGAATGATTAAGCAATTCAT
>Ga0156218_105_pt1 | contig 43339 bp, 37 predicted proteins | sample RifCSPlowO2_12_FD_107866 | JGI IMG/M metagenome (GOLD analysis project Ga0156218, IMG submission 107866) | Candidatus Curtissbacteria bacterium RIFCSPLOWO2_12_FULL_41_16
CTTTAATGAACCTGGTGGGGCTTTTCCTGGATGAATCTGACGAGCGGGACTATGTGGGGATTATTTCCTTTATGGCCCTTTCTTACATTGTGGTGCCCTTTCAGGCTTATGCGGCCATTAAGGGCTTTTTGGAGCGGGCGGAAGGTCCCTGGTTCAGGACGCCAAAGACAGGGGTAATTACGGATGTTTTGACAAGATCGACGTTTGGGAAGTTGTTTGGGAATATATTTGGGCGGCCTACGGCCTTCGGTGCTGCTCAGGGCTTCGGAGCGGTAAGCCGTCCTGCGCCTGTCTATGCGGATTCCAAACCCGGTTTGGAGAGCATTTACAAACCGGGTTTGTCCTGGAGCACTTCGGTCTTTCGGCCAAGCTCAGGGTTTGGCCCTTTTAGCAACCGGTTTGCTTTAGCAGGCGCCAGGGCAACGAGCGGGGTAGGCCGGCGCCTGCCGTATTTGGGCAAGGGCTTGATTGTGATTCTTTTAATTTCCGCCTTAACCATCAACTACTTTGCGCTTTTGACCCCCACGGCTTTTGCCTTTGGGGCAGACAGAACATTTTCTTCCAACACCACAATTAACACCACCACGGTCGGCAATGTCGAAGGAGAAAGCGGCAATGCCACCTTAACTGTTCCGGAAACAACAGAGCCCGGATTTGCCGCCAGCGACCAAGTGATGGTTATCCAAATGACAGGTACGGGGGCAGGAGATTTTGAGGCAAGAACCATCTCCTCAATTAGCCAAACACCAGAAACAGGCGAGGACCCATCCGTTTACTGTGTCTCGGCCACTGACTGCAAAATTGCTTACTTTGACAGGGCTCATAGCGACTTAATGTTTGCCGACTGTAATGATGCCACTTGTGGGTCTGGTACTAATATCCGCCCTTCAATTCAAAGGGTTGACACAGGCTCAATTGCTTACTGGGATGATTCGATTGATATTTACTGTATTTCTGCAACAGATTGCAAAATTTCCTATTCGGACTCTACTGGTGGTCTAGAATTTGCCGACTGTGACAACGCAGACTGCTCAGTAAAAACCCTCACAACTGCTGATTCAACATTGTCGCCTAGAGCTACCTCAATCTACTGTCTTTCCTCAACCGACTGTAAAATCGCCGTAAATGATAATTGGGGTGACATATCTTTTGTTGACTGTGATAACGCTACCTGTTCAACAAAGACCACTACATTCGTTGCTAACCTTTCCGGGGTTTCTCCAGGAGGAGATCTCTCACTCTATTGCCCGGCCACAGATGACTGCAAAATCGCATATTTTGATACTATAAGTGGTGGTGTTAAGCTACGTTTTGTAGACTGCAATACTTCAACTTGTGATACTTATTCTTCAACCATAGTTGATGGCTGTAACGGTTGCGCCAATAGTCTTCAAAGTGTCGGCAAATATAACTCAATTTATTGCCCGGCCACAGATGACTGCAAAGTCGCCTATTATGATGATTCTGATGATGACCTAATTTTCTTGGACTGTGGTGCTGCGGCTTGTAATGCAGGAAATACCATCACTACCGTTGACGGCTGCTCCGGCTGCACCAATGATAACCAAGACGTCGGCCGGTATACTTCAATTGACTGTGCCCCGGGTGCCACCGATTGCAAAGTTTCCTATTATGATGTTACGGACGGGGATTTGATCTTTCTGGACTGCGGCAATGCCACCTGTTCTGCCTCCAATACCATCACTGTTGTTGAGACCACCAATGATGTGGGCCAGTATACGGGAAATTATTGTGTCTCGGCCACTGACTGCAAGGTCTCGCATTATGACGTGACTAATACTGCCCTTAGATTTTACGACTGTGATGCCGCCGCTTGTTCATCCGGTACCGGCAATGAAATTGATACGGCGGCAACCGTCACCTTAACCGCCAACAAGACTAATACTTACACAAACGATTCAACCTCCAAAGCCCAAATGGTTAAAGCCGAAATTAATAACGCGGTGACGGTTAATAGTGGTGTGACTGTCACTGTCCCTGATTTCGGTGGGGTGGCCGGAGGGATCTTATACTACATTGCCAATAGTTTTACGGTTAATTCGACTGGGATTGTGGACGTAAATGGCAAAGGACATGGGGGAGGTACAGCAGGATCACTTGGGGCCGGTGATCCTAATACAGGCGGAGCAGGATCCGACGGTACTGCCGGCGGTGCGGGATCAGGAACAGGCGGTGGAGGTGCCACGGGAGTTGGTGTTGGAGGGCCGTCGTCGGCAGAACTTGGTGACAACGGTGGTGATGGAGGTTCTGCCGGTGGAGGAGGAGCTGGCGGTTCTTATGGTGGCAGTGGGACCAATGGCAGTACGGGCGGCTCGGGTGCAGAAGCTGGAGAGGCTAATGGTGGCGCTGCTCCCTCTGGAGGTTCAGGTGGAACAGCAGCAGCCACTAACGGTTGTGCCGACTTTTCAGATTCAACCGGTTGTTTATTGATGGGATCTGGTGGCTCAGGCGGTGCTGGCGGCGGCGGCGGCGGGGACGGGGATAGCGGAAATGGTGGCCTCGGCGGCTTGGGTGGTGCAGGGGGAGCCGGCGGCGGAATTATTTACATATCCACTAATACCTTCTCAAATAGCGGTGCTATTCGGGCAAATGGATCAGCTGGATCCAACGGCATTACAGGACTTTTCGGCTTCGACGGCTTCAGCACCACTGGCGGCGGCGGCGGTGGTGGTGGCCGCGGCGGCGGCGGAGGGGGTGGTTCCGGTGGTTCTGTCTGGGTTTCGGCAGCTTCCAGCATGACTTTGGGTACTGCCAACGCAACCGGCGGTTCTGAGGGTACTGCTGGTGCCGGTGGCAATGGAGGGGCATGTTCTTCATCTACAAGTGGTGATGGCGGTGGCGGGGGTGGAGGTGGCTCTGCAAATAGCAGTGGAGGTTCGACAAATTGCGACTCTGCTGGATCTGGCGCAACCGGTTCAGGAACTGTTGGAGGGGCAGGTGGAGATGGGAGAATTAAATGTGATAATAATGCCGGAAATTGTACAGGGGGTTCGCCTTCGGTAGGATCAACCGAGGTGGCCACAGCTCCGGTTCCGGAGTATGCTATTTTTGGGCTGCCTTTGATCTATTTCATGCCAAAACTGGCCAGAAAAGTGAAAAGATTAAAAATTAGAAGAAAAATTGCCAAATTATTAGGCAAATTATGACCAAACGAGTCTTCGTATTTTTGTTTGCCCTTTTGGCAGTCAGTTTACTGGTTTTGCCGGTAATTACCACTTTTGATCATTTTTTAACGCGCGTTCTTAATTCATTCGGCGGGATAAGGATAGTTCAGGAGGTGATTGTGCCCCATGAGGCCAAAATAATTGCGGTTATTTTGAAGCCATTTGGTTTTAGGGTGGCGCCGACTCCAACGGGTATCTATGTTAATGATGTTTTGGTAACTATCTGGTGGTCTTGTATCGGCTGGCAATCGGCACTTTTAATAATTCTTTCCTTGTTTGTGGGCTTATCGCGTGATTTTCCGTTTTCATCTAAAGTTGAGACTGTGATTTTGGCAATTTTGGGATTTTTCTTTTTAACGGTTTTTAGATTAACTTCTGTGGCTGTGGTTGGCGCAAATTTTGGCACCATGGTTGCCCTTTTATACCATGACTACTTTGCGGCAACACTTTTGACTTTTGTATTTTTATTTGGCTTCTGGTGGTTTAGTTATACGTTCGTGTTGGAGGAGAAACATGCCGATTAAGCTGATTAAAACTGATTTAGCCGATTATGCAAAGCACCGATTATACTGATTTAAACTGATTTTACCGATTAAAATGCCGAAGCGTTTAGTTGATAATTTTTTATACGGGGAGCTGATTTACAAGATTAGAGGGGCGATGTATAAAGTACACTGGGCTTTTTCTTGGTTCTGACTGTAATTTTGGTCATTCTGCCCTTTTTAACCACATTCTCAGAACAATTAACAAGATGAGAAAAGCAGATTAGCGAAGCTATTAAGCAGATTAATCACTGTGGTAATCTAACTAATGTCATACGAAATCTTTATTGATGAGTCAGGAACTTTAGCTGATCCAAAAGACCGGTTTGTAGTTGTAGCCGCAGTTGCTTCACAAGACCCAAGTGTTTTAATAAAGCTAATACCCAAGGCTCACAAGAGAATTCCACCTAAAAAGAAGTTGAAAAAAGAAAGATTAATTTCAGAATTTAAATTTCGTAATGTCGGTGACAAGACGAAAGAAAGAATACTAAAAGAGATTTGCAAAGCAGAAGTTGCGCTTTTTGTTGTAATTTGCGACAAGGAAAATCGGAAAATTTCTGACGACCCTAAAAATTATGCCATTTTAGTTTGGCCCGTTGTCAAAGAGTGTTTCAAAAAGTTGGTTGAGATTAAAAGGATTGTGATTGACCGCCATTTTAATCAACCTGCCAAACAGAAGGAATTTAATGAGGAGATTTTTAGATTAGCGAGGAGGAAATTTTCAATAGTTCATGTAGACAGCCTCAGCGATTCAAGAGTGGATTTGGCAGATTTTGTTGCAGGTTCAGTTTTAAGGGCTGTTAGAAACCACGATGGACATTTTAAACAAATAATTATGAGGAGGATTGTAGTTGAAAAGCAGCATATTTGGAGAAAATTAAAAAGTGGCAAAACTTAAACCGGACCGCGGAAACCCGCCATCCTAAGTTTAAATCTTACCACCGTAAATTATATTAACAGAAGTAAAGACTATTGTCAAACTGCATTGGTTGGCAGTCACTGGTTTTATTTGGGTTGACAGTTTTTACAGGCTTTGGCGGGAAATTTACCAAAATCAGTCTTTTGCAGACTTTTATGATTGGCGTTTTGGGAACATTTTTAATGAACGTTTTAAGGATTACGGTTGTTGCCTTGATTGCCTTTTTTGCCGGGAGACTGCCGGCGGTGATATTTCATGACTACTTTTCGGTTGTGGTGACAATTGGCTGGTTGTTTTTCTTCTGGTGGTTTAGTTATGCGTTCGTGCTGGAGGAGAGGTCGTAATGGGTTTTGCGAATTTATTTATTTTTCGCTTGCCTTTCTAAAAAATTCTCAATATACCGGGCGAATTTAGAAAGATCTACAAGGTGATTTCGAATATTGTCATAGGTGATGTGACGGTTAACATCCAGGTAACCATGGACAAGGATGTTACGATAGCCGGTGATTTTAACCATGGTGTCCACAAAAGTTTCCGGGATGATTTTTTCCTGAGCAAGACTGACGAAAGCTTCAGCAGTCTCTTTGATAGGCCTTTCCAGACCTAAAGCTGCCACTATGTGGTTTGCGATGTCAAGGCAAGCTTGAATAGCAATTTGCAGATTTCTTTCTGCAGCAGCGTTGGCGGTTTCATCTTGAAGGAACTGTTCTTGCGGGATGCCTTTAAAGTTTTTATCAAGAGTGGTTATCCGTTTTCTAATTTCTTTAATGCGGGCGCGAATTCTATATGTATCTAACATGCAGTTCTCCTTTTTTAGTAATTTCGGCAAGTTCTTTAAAGTACTCGTCAAGAGAGGGCTTGAGATCGAAATAAATCCTAATGATTTTTTCTTCAAAGTTGATCCTGGCTTTTTCGTTGTTGGTAATCAGCAATTGGCCTTCGGCTAAAACTCTGCGGGCAAAATCGACCGGGCAAACGGCAAGATCCTGAACCTCTACTTTTTGTCCGGTAATTTGGTTAAGGTCGTTGGCAAACACTACCTGGGGAATGCCAAAGCCCTTGTATTTGCGTTTGTCGGTAACCAAAACCGCAAGATCAATATCAGAATCAGCCTTTGCATCACCACGAGCATAAGAGCCATATAAATATACGGCCGCAACCTCGGGCTTTGAAGAGAAATACTTAACTATTTTATTTTTGGTTTGAAAGTTAAATTTCAACATATTGAAATTATATAGCTTTTTGGACAGTAGCAGCAATTTCCAGCCCTAATTATTCACGATTATGACTCATTTTTGGCTGTAATTGGCTGGCTGTTTTTCTTTTGGGGGTTCAGTTATGCGTTCGTACTGGAGGACAAAACTGCTGATGGGCGCCGATTTTAGCAGATTAGCGCTGATTTTATGCTAATATTTGTTCATGTTCCCTTCACAAACCTCTCTTATTCCCATAACAGTAGCGTTGGCGAAATTTACAGCAGCAAATGGGTTTGGAGGACTTTATCCATACTGGTATTTAGGCTCAACGCCGGTGAAGTATTTGACAGGTCCGGTGGTGCCGGGGGTTTTGGTAGGACTGCATCAGCTACTCCCAAATTTTTCTCTGTTTGATCTTTCTTATTTTGTGATTCTTACTTCATATTTCATAAGTGCGATCGGTTGGGGGATTTTATCGGGAAGGTTATCAGGCAGTAGGATGGTGGGATGGTGGGTTGGCGGGTTGACATTTATCTTACCCTGGCATTGGGTTGCGGGACTTGGTTTGGAGGAAGTTTCGGCGGTTTTGGCGAGTGCTTTAACACCGTGGGTGCTATGGGTATTCGCTCGGGGTCCTGTCAGCAGTTTCCTTCCCGCTTTTGGCGAGGCTCGCCTTCGGCGGCCCGCCAGTGCTCGCAAGACTTTTGTTGACGTTGGTATTGTTAAAATAGTTACCGTTATTAAGAAAAAGTTCTTGCTGCGCGCTGTCGGTAACCCTTCCACTGCTGCCACCCCTTGCGAAATTACTCAGCAAGTTTCGTCATATTTTTCTGTGTGGCTACCCTCGCTTGCGTTCGCACTGTTGTTACTCTCTAATACTACCGCCTCGATTCCGGCGATTGTAGGACTTCTAATAATTTCAAATTTCAAATTGGTCTCGTTTTCTGGCGAAAAGCAAATTTCAAATTTAAAGAAAGCAGCTATTGTGATAATGCTTGGTTGGCTGCTTTCTTTATTGTGGTATGGGCCTAATTACTGGTCGACAAGTTTTGGCGCAGCGTCGATTGGGGGCAAGAGCGCAGTGAGTGCATTTGTTAACTTGATTAACCAAACGCGCGGGTTTGTTCCGGTAATTTTGGCGCTGGTTTTGGTTGTTTGGGGGTTTAGACCAAAGACTCTATATGATAAATTTATTTTGGCTTGGTTGACTATTTTTGGCAGCCTGACGCTTTTTCGGTTTTTGGCCGACCCTGATTTTTGGATGGACTGGACAGCCTGGATAGGGGAGGTCGAGGTAGGACTCGCCATGGTTATGGGGAGAAATTTTCAATTTAAAATTGAGACTTCATTTAGAATTGCAAATTTCAAATTAAAAATTACAAGGCTTACTATTTTCTATCTACTATTTGCTATTTACTTTCTGGCCGGTTGGATGGTGGCTTTTCAAAACCGCAATTTTTGGCTGCCAAGAGCGAGTATTGAGAATACTGTTGAGTATAAGATTGCTAAGTGGTTGGAGCTAGGAACGGGTCCTGTCAGTCGTTTCCCTCCCGCTTTTGGCGAGGCTCGCCTTCGGCGGCCCGCGATTGCCACCCGTTCTGTTGGTGCACCTACGGTTTTCTTATCTGGGACGACTGCTTTCTGGTTAAATAGTTTGGTAGACGTTAGGCAGGTTAGGGGCGGGAGAGATGAGGTTTCGGTTAATGGAGATTGGAGAGATGCCGCTTGGGAGATAAGAGAAGGCGCAACAGGTGAGGGCACTGAAAGAGCGCTGAGGACACTGAATATTTCCTATGTGGTAGTTCATACAAAAGACTCTGGCGAGTTTTATCATGATTTCCTTTATCCTCAAAAGTTTGAGAATATCAGTTCACTTACCAAGATATACGAGAAAGACGGGGATGTGATTTATCAAGTCGGAGACTAATTGTTGTATTGTTAAATTGCTACATTGCTACATTGTTTTAAACGATTTAACAATGGAACAATAAGAGAGCTTATTTCTCGCAAGCTTGAAATGAAACAATCTAACAATCATAATTTGTGGCATCATCTTTTGATGATTTTATACCATGAGGCAGTCAACTTAGCCTGGTTTTTAGCCGGTGCGATGCTGGCAGTCGGCGGTTTGGCGATTTTTAAATTCGTCCAAGAATCATTTTTTAGGATTGCCGTCGGCCTGCCGCTTCTTCTGATTGGAACAGGCCTGTTTTTTCTTAAAATACACGAGATAATTTTGGTAGTTGTTAGGCCTAAAAGACTGGCGGCTATTTGTATTTTTTGTTACGAAGTATCATTAAAACAGTTAAGCGGGAATAATAAGCAAGGAAAAGGGCAAAAAACTTTGTGAGAAATCCAAAATGCCCGAATTGCCGTAATTCTAATACTAGCAAGAAATATTTTTCCAATAAGTTTTGGTTATATTTTTGTCACAAGTGTGGGAATGGTTTTTGCTACCCTGTGCCAAAAGATTTGGCAAAGTATTATCCCGAGAACTACTGGACTTTTTCTTCTTTTCTGGTTTGGGTAAGAGGGTTGGTATATGGTTATTTTCAAGCCAGAAGAATGAAGTGGGTAAAAGAATTATTGGCCGGAGGAACTATTCTGGATGTTGGAGCAGGGGAGGCTGAATTTGGCAGATCTTTGGCTGGTTCTTTTCAAGTTACGAGTATTGAGGCGCCTTTTGCAAAAATCTCAAACAAGGAAGTTTTGAAATTTGATTTTTTAAAATGGAATCCCCGGCAAAAATTCGATATGATAGTTTTTTGGGAAAGCTTAGAACATACACCGGCGCCGGAGAAATACATCAGAAAGGCCTTTCGGCTACTTGCGCATCGAGGGTTTATACTTGTGGAATATCCAAGGTTTGAGTGTCTTGAGTCAAAGATTTTTGGAAAGTTTTGGTACCATCTGGATTTACCGAGACACCTGGCCCATTTTACCGACGTCGGGCTCAGAAGGTTAATACTTGCAAATAATTTAGAGTTAACCAGTCAAAGATCTGTCTTTGCGCCTGAGTATACAATTGCCGGCCTTGCAGCCAGTATTCTCAATGTTTTTAAATGGCCCATTCTTGATTTGCCAACGAAGGCCGAAAACAGTCCAAAATACATACTGACTTTAGTAATACTGTTACCTCTTCTGGTCCTGGCGGCATTAGCTGAGGTAATTTTCTTTGGAATAGGCCAGTCACCCATTGGAGTTATTGTTGTCCAAAAATCATTTGATGAGAAAAACTAAAGTTACTGCTGTTTTTATTGCCTTAAACGCAGAAGCGACCCTTGAGAATTTTATCAATTCATTCCCGAAAAAATTGGTCGATGAAATGATTCTAGTTGATGATAAATCGAGCGACGGCACATATGAGCTTGCCAAAAAACTTCACCTTTTGGCTTACCAAAATCCTGTTCGCTTAGGGTATGGCGGCAATTTAAAAAGAGCCTTGAGGCTGGCACTTGCAAGAGGAGCAGATATTATTGTCGATATTCATCCTGACGGTGAATATAAGCCTCTTTGTATTCCCAAGGCTTTGGCAAAAGTTAGAGAGGGGGCTGATTTAGTTTTAGGCAACAGATTTTCATCACCATTTTCTCCTCTTCAAAATGGAATGAGAATCTGGAAATTGATTCCAATTGCTTTTTTAAATAGAATGGACAGGTTTATATTTGGTCCAGCTGCTTGTGATTTCCACCAGGGGTTTAGAGTTTATACTAGGAATTTACTGACGAGAATAGACTTTCTTAAAAATTCAAACGATTATTTGTTTAGTTTTGAAATAATAGCGCAGGCCGCCTGGCGGCGCATGAGAATTGAGCAGGTACCGGTTGAGACTTGCTACCGGGGAAGAAAAAGGGGGGCCAGCTTAGTAAGAAGTATCAAGTATGCACTGGGAACCTTTTGGGTACGCGGGTTGTATCTTCTTGCCAGAGCCGGTTTTCATTCTAAATTATTTAAAGCATAACTTTTTTAGATGAAGCAGATCAAAAAGGTAAAAAGATGCCGAATTTGTAAATCTCGCGATTTATATAAATTTCTTGATTTAGGGGAAATGCCTATTCCTAACGGTTTTTTAAGGGAAGAGGATTTGCCAAAAAAAGAAAAATATTTTCCTCTTGCCTGTTTGTTTTGCCGAAATTGCAATTTGGTTCAGCTGGCGGACGTAGTAAACCCCGATATCATGTTCAAAGATTACGTTTATATTCCTTCGGGTTCAAAGCTCCTGATGAATAATTTCTATAATTTAGCCTGTGACGCGTATAAGAAACTTAACCTTTCAAAATCTTCCCTGGTTTTCGATATCGGATCAAATGACGGAAGCCTTTTGAGCTTCTTTAAAGGGCTTGGGACACGGGTTTTGGGGGTGGATCCGGCGCTTAATTTAGCAAAAGTTGCAAAAGAGCGAGGAATTCCTACCGAGGTTGGACTTTTCAGTAGAACTTTGGCCAAAAAGATCGTGAGCAAACATGGGCAGGCGGATTTAATCACGGCTACTAATGTTGTTGCCCACATTGATGATCTTGAAAATCTTCTAGATGGAATCAGGTTGCTTCTTAAGGATCAAGGTTTGTTCATTTGCGAAGTTCATTATTTATTGGATTTAATAACCAAAAATGAGTTTGACACTATTTATCATGAACATTTATCTTATTTTAGCCTTAAACCCTGGAAGGTTTTGGTTGAGAAGCATGGATTTGAAATCGATGAGGTTCGCCGGATAAATATTCATGGAGGCTCTCTGCGCTTGACTCTTCGAAAGAAGTCAGGTGGAACGCATTGTAAAACAGTCAAATATTTAATTACTCTTGAGGAGCGAAGCGGGCTTTATACCGAAGACACTTATAGGCAATTTGCAGGAAGGATTTTAGCGCTTAAAACCGAATTAAAATCTCTACTTGTCAATTTGAGAGCAAAGGGCAAAAAAATTGTCGGATTAGGAGCTCCGGCAAAAGCAAATGTTATTACCAATTTTTTTGATATTGACCCACAAGTTCTGGATTACATTGCCGATGCCACTTTGTATAAACAAGGACGATACACGCCCGGAAAGCATATTCCTATTTATCCTGAGGAGAGAATTTTTGCCGATTTACCGGATTATAGCGTGATTTTTACCTGGAATTTCGCTAATGAAATTATTCAGAAGTATCGAAAAACTGGAACAAAATTTATAATACCCATACCTGAGGTTAAAATTGTTTAGTTACTATGTGGAGAAATAAAACTGTAGCAGTCATTTTTCCGGCTTTATCTGAAATCAGTTCAATCCGGGAGGCAATTTTAGATTTCGATTCAACAGGTTTTATAGACGAAATTATAGTGGTAGACAATGATTTGCCTGAAGATACTCTTAATAAAATTGTCGGCACGCGCGCCAGAATTATTAAAGAAAAACGTCATGGTTTTGGGTTATCAATTCAAACCGGGATAAAAGCAACCGGGGCAGATTTGATCATCATCGCAGAAGCCACCGGTGCTTTTGCCGGAAAGGATGTTACTAAGCTTTTAGCCTACAGTGATGATTTTGAGACGGTTTTTGGTTCCCGGACTCATGTTCCACTCATAAAAAGCGGCTCTGGCATGAATTTTTTGCGAAGAGTTGTCGACGTATTATATGGAAAATTGGTAAGCCTATTGTTTTTATGCGGACCCTTGACTGATCTTGGCTGTACTCTAAAAATTACAAGCAGAATGGGTTGGCGGAAAGTGGCAGGGGAGTGCCGGGCCAAATCTGCTTTGTTTACGACAGAGTGGATACTTTTGGCGGCCAAAAATAAAGTCAGATTTTGTCAGATTCCGGTAAATTTTAAATCCGGGGTCGGCGGATCCTTATGGTCGGAGAATTTTTTGAGTCAGGTCGCAAGAGCGATTGTGATATTTTTTTATATCTTTAGAGTTTGGTTTTCAAAAAGGCTGGGCAGAAGGCTTTAGCAAACGTAAGGCAGTTATTCCTAAAGTTGTTTAATCCCTCGGTTGTTTTTGGCAAATTGTCAAAGCGTGTGTCAGAGGTTATATTAGTAAGGTTAGTAAAGTCAATTCTATTTTCAGGTGTCAAATAGCAGATTAGTTAAAGTTCTTGTTGCGTTATCTTCCTTCGTTTTGCATAGTTTGTTTATTTTGCTGGTAATTTACTTTGTCTGGCCAATTTTGGGCCTGTACTGGAATCAGAAGCCGGCTGTTGGCATAGACCTTTTCCTTTCGGTAGATTTTCTGACCTATTTGCGAGATCATTTTGGCTGGCCTTGGGCCTGGAAATATATCTGGTATGGGGGAACGCCTTTGGTTCAGAGTTATCCTCTTTTACATTATTACTTAATGTTGCCTTTGGTTGCGTGGTTTAGTGCTGTTCAGGCTGTTCAGGTTTACGTTCTATCAACTTATGTTTTGTTTTTTGTCTTTTCCTATTTATTGTTTTACTCTTTTTCTAAAAGCCGAGGACTTGCGGCGGTTCTTTCAATAGCTACTGCTTATTCTTACAACTTGTGGAGTCCTCTTTACTGGGCGGGCAGTATTCCTTATGTCGCAACGATGTTTTTATTGCCACTCTCCTTATACCTTGTTGTTCGTATGTATGAGACGGGCAATAGAAAGTACATTTACCTGGCAGGACTTTTGTCGGGACTTTTTATTTTGGGGCATCCTCAAAGTTTTATCGCATATACTGTTCCCATAACTGCCATTTTCATTTTGTTTTTTGGCTCCGAGAAAGTTAAGATTTTCAGATGGGAGAAGTTTGCAACCCTTTTTTTTTACGGGCTAGTTATTTTGTTTGTGGGGTTTCCTCAGGCAGGAATTGGAATAGAGGTAGTTGGGCAATTTTTCAACCTTTTGGGAAGTGCTTTTTCAAAAGGTGCTCAAGAAATCGGCCAATCTTATATCGCTACCCAGGCTAAAGAGACCGCCGGTTCTCCCATTGCGCGAACATTCGACGTTTACCACAGGACGAACGTTTTATTCTTTTGGGCGCTTGGTTTGGCATTTGCCGTAACGATTTTATCAACTTTCCTTGCGTTTGTTACCCGAAGAAAAATCAGCCACCATGTTAAGTTGTTATTTCCGGCTGTTTTAATATTTGCCTACCTTGCATTGTTTCTCTATTCATTTGCCATTGGTATAAATCCCTTATCCGGTGGTTGGTTTAGGGTTTTTTGGCCCTCGATGGTAATTTTGGGGACGATTACTTCAGTGCTTTGGAGAATATCAACGGATAACTTAGAAGTAATAATCGGTAAGTGGAAGGACAAGCCGGGGATTTTTAGATGGTACGGATGGATTTTTGGGACAGTTTTGAGTCTGGTAGTTTTGGTCATTGGAGTGCCCTTTTTGCAGTCAACATATACCGGGTTCCAGAAACACATGTTGGCGTACGTTTCGGAAAGTAGCGCTTTCCCTACAGCCTTAAGTTTAAATTTAAAAAAAGGAGATTGGCCGGAGAAATTGCCAAAGTTGGTGCCTGACTGGATGGATCCTAATGATATAAATTATCGCTTATATGATATGGATGCCACCCTTAACATCTGGTGGAGTTCGGTATTTAAAATGCCGCTTGCCCGAGGTTATCTCGACGGAACCCCGAAGGGGCCTGATGCTGAAAATTATGCCGGTTGGCAATACTGGCAGAATATTACTCTTTTAAAAAATGAGGCTATTGAAAGGTGGGGACTTACAGAAGAACAGGCAAGTAATCAGTCAAAATTTCTCTTAGATTGGCACAGTATTAGATATGTTGAAGGTTACCCATTAACTGAAAGACCCTACGCAGCTCCCCTTTCGAGCTATATAGCAGAGGATAAAAATTTATTCATAAGGGATGAAATTATTCTGGTTTTTCGTCCTGAAAAATTTTTCCAGATCGAAGGCAGGGGTTGGAACATTCCAGATCATAATCAAGAATTAAAATATTATGAAGTCAAAAAAGAAGCTGTTTCACCTATTTATAACGTAACCAACGCCCCAGCTGTGCTGGTCGTAGGTGATAGGATTGCCCAGGACGTAATGATGAGAGATTTAGCTTTTCTCAACCTTAATTCCAGAAAGGCAATTATTATCCAATGGAATAAACCGATTGATAGCTTGCCTGTAGCCGAAATCAAGAATTTTGACCTCATTATTTTATACAGATATAAATACAATAAAAGTGTTAAGGCATTTGGAAATCTAGAAAAATACGTAAAGGGCGGCGGAAACTTGTTTATTGATACGGGAACCGAACAAAAAGAATCTACGTCATTAAAACTTCCCGAGCTCTTTCCTTTTGAGCAGTCGGAGCGAAAGCCGCTTGGAAATAATTGGGATTTTAAGATAGAAGAAGATTCGATTACTCAAGGAATTAACTTTGAGAATTTTAGCGAACCTATTTTTGATGATCAGGGATGGAGCTTTGCTTATCCTGCAAGCGGCTTGAGATATGGGGCAAAAGTTCTTGTTTCAAATCACGGGAAGCCGGTTCTTGCCTCTTACAACTTAGGTAAAGGTAAGGTAGTTTGGAGTGGCATGAATTTTGCCGGCCACGTTCAAAGATTTAAGAATCAGGAAGAAATCAATCTTTTCAAAAATATACTTTTTTACTTCATGGATTTTTCCAAGGATAAAAATTTGGAAGCGTCATTTGAGAGGCCCACCAGTGAAAAAGCCATAATAAGGGGAGCCAATGCCAAAGGCATTTTGTTTAAAGAGGCAAATTATCCCAGTTGGGACGCAACTGTCAAATCAAATAAAGGTTCCAAGAAAGTTAATATTTATCGGGCCGGCCCAATGGTTTACGGGTACATGTACGCTTTTGTGCCGGAAAGTATGCGAGGAGAGAACTTTGAGGCAATTTTTGAGTACCATGGTGAGATGATTTATAAGTTGGCGTACTTTATCTCGTTTTTGTCGATAATTTTTGTTTTAGATCACCTTTTAGCCGGCGGAAAACTTTCACGCCATGTTAGCCACAAAGGCAAACATGTGCTATCAACAAGTTTAGGCAAGTGGTGGGGAAAAGAGGATGAGGTTTAATGTCTGGTCCTTACCAAATCAGACATAAAAAGATAGCCCATCTTGCAAAAGGCAGAATTCTGGATGTTGGCTACGCGGATCATCCTAATCGATTCTTAAAAGGTGACGTCACCGGACTTGACCTTATAAAGCCAAAAGAGCTCCCGGAAAATTATCGGAAGCTTGTCGTTGGTGATGCTTTAATTATTGGCAACTTATTTAAGGCGAATAGTTTTGATACGCTAATAGCGGCTGAAATTATCGAGCACTTAGAGAATCCGGCTCAATTTTTGAGGGGAGCCAGGCAAATATTGAAAAATAACGGAATACTTATTATTTCAACCCCAAACCCTTACCATTTGCTCACTTTAATAGCTAATGCTTTGTTTATAAGACCTGAATTTACAGCTCATAAAACGCACGATCCTTACCATATCAATTTGTTCCCATACAGGAACATGGTTACCCTTTTGGAGCATTGCGATTTTAGAGTTGAGAAAGTGATAAGTACCGGTGGATTGATTTTAAATATTGCCAGTGGTCCAATAATTCCTTTTCCTAAAGCTTTTAGCCAGGGATTCATTTATGTGGTTAGAAAAGCTTAAGGAGATTCTTTTAATTTAGCTTAACCTTGACAGGAATGTAGAAAGTGACGCATAGGTTTTTCTCCAATCAAGTTTCTTTACCTCTTCTTCAGCCTCTCTGGACAGTCGACTTCTTACTTCGCGATTTTCCAGAAGATAGATAATAAGTTGGGCAATTTTTTTCCTGTCACTTTTTTGGGCAAGCAGAAAACCTTTTTTAATAGTACCCTCGTTTAAAAACGGTTGCTCGTAGCAAACAGCTGGCAGGCCGCAGGCCATGGACTCGATTAAAGTAAAGTCACGGCCACCTTCAAGAGTTAAAGATACAAATATTTTACTTCTTACAAAAACGTCGAATATGGTTTTTTTGCCTGTATGGGGTAGAAAACCCAAAAGATCAACATTTTTTTCAATATGATTTTCTTCTATAATTTTTTGTAATCTTTTCTGATTTTGGGTGGTGGCTGTACCAACTATTGCCAGTCTTGCACGAGGAATAGCTGACACTACCCTTGCCCAGATTTCAGGCAGGTCAAAGACCCCCTTAACGTAATCGAGTCTTCCCGCAAAAACGGCATCGTAATGTCTCTTTCTGTTTTTAAGAAACTTTTGTATTTTTTTAATATCAATACTGCCGCCGGAGGTAAGAAGACGATTATTTTTGACGCCTTTGGATTTCAAAAAAATAGCGGTTTTCTGATTATCGATTAGGATTAAGCTGGCTTTTTTAATCGCCAAAAAAATGCTTAGTCTTTGTAAAAGGAACGAAACACAATTAAATAGCTTGTTAACATTTTTATTTGACAGGCTAACAAGGTGGTAAAACCTGGCAACCCAGAAATAGTTTTTGCCTCTAATTTTTGATAAAAAAATAGGCAGGATGTCCGGCAAAAATTCCGAGGATGAGCAGACAATAGTTTTGGCGGGGAATTTTGTAAGCAAAAAGTAGGCTTGGATGGACCTCACAATGTAAGCGGCAAAAAGAAAAATCCTTTTCTCCGACTCGTCGAAAATATTGGGCTCAAGAGTTAGCAACCTTACGTTCTTTCCTCTCCAGTGGACCTTAGCAAACTGAGGGGTAATAACGCTAACTTTATACTTTTTGGCCAGATAGTCGGCCAGTTCAATGTAGTAGAGGTCACCCCCGGCAAGTCCTTTTGAGGTGACGAAAGGACTGGCAAGTACAACTAAATTTTGTTTTTTTGTCATTTTTCTTTTGTTGCTACAGCAAAAAGGGCACTTGCAAGAAGATTTAACAAAGGAATCTTGTTAAACCAGGATGCTTTGGTAAAGTTTTCTCCCCAAATTTTTGTTTCAAAATCTTTCAAAATCTTCTTTAAAGTAAGTGGTGTCTGTTCGAAAACGTGGACTTCGCCATAACATTCCAGAAACTTCCCCGGATCTTTAAGTTTTAAGATTGTTTGTATTAACCTTATGATTGGGTAAGAGTATCTAACAAACCAAAGATTCGGTGAAGTGTTGACTACTAGACGACCCTTTGCTTTTAGAAGTTGGTTGCATTTTGCAATGACTATTTCGATTTCCCAGGGGTGCAGGTGTTCTATGACATCGGCCATGATTATTTGGTTAAAGTATTTTTCAGGGAAATTAAGATCTTTCGCATCCATTTTAAGAACCGTAACATTTCTTTTTAAATTGTTTGGAAGTTTTGAGATTAGTTTTTTGGTTATCTCAACAGCATCTTTGCTGTAATCAATAGCCGTAACAATACAGCCTGTTTTTGCGGCGTGAAAGGCGATTTCGCCCCTTCCGCAGCCGATTTCCAGGATCGTTTGTCCTTTTTTGAAACTGGCGACTTCCATAGTTCTTTCAAGTCTTTTTGGTAGTTGGTTTGCACCAGACTTAGCAAACTCACGGTGGCCATGACAGTATTTTAGGAGGTAATCCTTATCGTAGACTTTCGGGTCAACAGGCTTTGGTTTTATGTGGCGGGTCTGGAGGTTCATATTAGTTTCGTGACTATTTGTTGGAACTTAAGCGAGGTTTGCTGCCAGCTTAACCGTCTTGCCTGAGAGAGGGCATCTCTTTTTAATTTCAGATAATCGTTTTGATTGTCCAGAAGATGAATGACCTTTTTTGCAAAGTGTTTGGTATCTCCGAGGGGGACGAGGTTATATCCCTGTTTATAAACATCGCCGAAAATGTCCAGATTGTAACCGACAACGGGCAGACCGGCGGCCATGGCTTCTCCGATTGCCAACCCCCAACCTGCCTCATGATCGCAAAAAACGAAGATCATGCTTGATTTGAGACTCGCGATTAATTTTTTATCTGAAAGATAGCCGGCAATCTTCAGATTATTTGAAATTCCTGCCTTTTTGATTTTTGAGATGAGTTTGGCTTTTTCTTGCGGTGCTCCTTCACCGACAATAATTGCATGGGCCTCGGGTCTTTGACTTGCGACAATTTTCCAGATTTCGACAAGATCGTATATACCCTTTGAGGGATGAATTCGGCCGACAAAGATGGCGTCGTATTTTTTGTTTTTGCCTACTTTAACCTTTTCAATTTTTTGATAATCAATGCCTGCCCCTAAGACTGTAATCCTGTCTTTTTGAAAACCTTGTTTTGTAAGAGTTTTTGCAAGCTGGTTGTTAAGGGCGATGGTAAGGTCACTTTGTGATTTAATCATAAGACGAGAGATAAATTGCATGCCGTACGAGACAAGGTTAACCATGAGCCTTCCGGGGCGTTTTTGTGGGGAGGTAATTAAATGATGAACCCTGGCAACCCAAATTGTTTTAGGATGGGTCAGTTTAAAGAAAAAAGCCGGGGCGACATCGGGCAGAACATTTGTTGAAGAGTAAAGGATGCCAACATTTTTTGCCCTTCTAAGTTTCCAGAAAGAGTACCAGATTCTGGCAAGGTAGGCAAAAAATACCCAGGTTGGGCTGGGATTGTTATCAAAGATTGTTCTCTTGAGAATTAAAAGTTCGACGTTTTTTAATTTTGATTCTTCCCAATGTTTCGTGCCGATGGCTGGCACAATAACTTTAATTTTTAAACTATCTTTAAAATAATAAGCCATTTTTTCAAGGAGTTTGTCTCCACCGGCCAGATATGATTCAGAGGAATGTCCTGTTTCCAAAGCGATAATTGTTTTTTGGAGGAGGAGGTGAGATTCGTTGATTATTGAGATAAGTTTTTTTGTGTGATTTTTCCAACTGTGGTTCTTGGCCTTATTATAAGCCGATTTACCCATTTGAGTGGCCTTAGTGGGGTTTGCAAGTAAGGTTTTGACTGCCGGAAGAAAGTCCGAGAGAGTTGCTTTTTTAGGGAAGATGCCGTCTTTTTGGTCCTCAAAAATTTCGGTAACCCCCGAGCCTTTCGGAATGATAATTGGACATCCATGAGCAGCCGCTTCAAGTCCTCCTACGCCGAAGGCTTCAAAGTTTGGATGAACCCACGCCAAGGCTTGTGAATAGAGCCTGGAAAGCTCTTTGTCGCTTACAGGGGAGATTATTTTGACTCTTTTTTGAAGATTTAATTTTTTAATTTGTTTTTTAAACCACAGAAGGTCTTCGTTTCTTGTCCAGGAGCCGGCAATTTTCAGAGATGTGTTGGGAGTATTTTCTAAGATTTTGAGAAGCAGGAGCGGGTTTTTCCCAATCTCCCAACGGCTGACAGACAAAAGAAAGTTTTGGCGACGTGAAGGCAGTTTTTTTAAGGGATTTGCTCCTGCCGTCAGGATAGTTGGTTCAATTTGATAAGTTTTTTTAATAAATGGGGCATGAATACGGGAGACAACCATTACTGACCGGGCATTTCCGATAATCGCTTTTTCGATGACAAAAAGAAGAGGAGAGAGAATACCGAAGAAGGCCTTTAGCAAAGTCTCTTTATATACTTGTTTGAGGATGTATTCCATTGGGTCATGGATAACAGCCACGTAGGGGATGGAGCGGGTTTTTTTTAGGGAAAGCGTAGTTAAACACGTTGTAGTGCCGTGACCAACGATAATATCCCATTCTCCCTTTTTTACAAAAAATGGCGCCAAGAACGGACTTAAAAGGTGCAGGGTAGAAAAAAATGAGAAGATGGGAAATTTGAATGAACGTCCCAAGAGTTTCGGGTAACGGTCTGATAAAAATTCATAAGAGATATCTTTAACAATCCTTTTAAACTCAGGCTTAAACCCCTGGCGCATCAATGCAATCAGTTGTGCGTCAAAACCCAGTTTTCGAAGCATCCTGACTTCTTCGGTAGCGTCTTTTTGGACGCCTCCTAAAACAAGTTGATCAATAAAAATAGCTATTTTTGGTTTATTCATTTCTTCTAGTTTGGGCAAGAATAGCAAAACTGTTTTTCAATAAAGTCAGAGGTGTCGTATTGGCAAGGAAATTTAATAACATTTTTATTTGGACTGGGGATTTTTTTATCGGTCTTGGGAGAATCCAATCAAAATATTGAGGATTTGGCGGAGGAAATGTCATCTTGAAGTTGTAAAAATCATTCTTTTTAAGGAAACTTCTTAAGGAGAGGGGAGTATAAAATTTTATATGTGTAGAATCAAGATAACCGTGCCAGTTTTTTCTCTGGATAAATCTTAGAGGACTTGCGTAATTTGGGGTGATGAGAAATAAATAACCAGAAGGGCGAAGTACCCTCTTAACCTCTCCCAGAAACTTTTTGGCCCCTGATATATTTAGGTGTTCAATTAGCGAAATGGCGGTTACCAGTTCAAAACTGTTTGATAAAAAAGGAAGTTTTGTCGCTTCCCCCTTTGTTACCAGTCCCTTTTTTATAGAAATAGGTGAGCTATCGCAGCCAATGGCATTTATATTTTGTGCCAGTAATGCCTTTACGAGCCAACCGGAACCTGCTCCTATATCAAGAACATTTTTTGCATTGATATCTTTTGCAATTTTGATTACTTGGGCTTTTATATGGCCTGGTCCGTCTTGTTGGTAAAAAGTGTAATCATAAACAGTTTTTTTAGGATTATTCTTTATTGACATTGACTTGCCCATTTTGAGAGTATTTTTAAATAATTTTTAGCGCATCTTTCCCAGGTATGTTTACTTGCAAAGTTTTTTGCGCCTTTACCTAATTTTATTCTCAGTTGTGGCGAATTAATCAATTTGACAAGTAGTTTTTTGAACTCATCTGAGTTTTTAGCAACAAAGCCGGTTTTGCCGTTTATGACTACTTCACCTGCCGCAGCACAGTTTAGGGCTATGGCAGGCGTTTGGAAAGTGGCAGCTTCAAGTATTGGCTGGCCAAAGAAAAGAAATTTATCGCAAGTCACATAAATATCACACTTTTGGTAATGGTTTGCCAAAACCTCATCTGACGCATCGACGATTATGTCGACATTTTTTGGCTTTATTTTTCGTAAGTATGAGAGGTATTTTTTGTTGGGATGGGAACCGATAATGGTCAGTTTCAAATTATTAAATCTCTCTGCAAGTTGAGTGACTATTTCGATGAGGATATGAAATCCTTTGTAAGGAATAATTCTTGAGACTGAAAGTAACCTGATTTCTGGCTGATTGGTTTTGGGTTTTTTGAATTTAGATAAATGTGGAGGCGCATCACCCCAAAATACTACCGGTGCCGTTTTGCCATAGAGTTTTTTGAGTTCTTCTCTGCAATAGTTTGTTTGGGTAATTATCTTGTCGGCAAGAGAAACCTGGGCAAAGGCCACAGTTTTAACTGCCAAGTTCAGAATCAGATTGATGATTTTGTCCAAGAAAGAAGGGGATTTTGGAAAAATTTTGTCTAACCAAACATCAAGCTGAGTTCCGTAATAAGTTGAGACGACTTTTATACCGGATAATCTCGATGCGATTAAAAACGGCAATGTAGTATGAGCAGAAATAATCTGGGGCTGGTCTTTTTTTAACGCTCTGGTTAGGGATAATGCACCAATAAATCTTCCGATGAACTTTATTTCGGGTGATTTAATAAGAGTCACTTTGACCCCCGCCCCTTCCAGTTCCTGTTTTGCTTGAGACGTGGAAGGCTTAAAATGGGCATAAAAAGTTACCTTGTGACCCATTTTTGCAAACTGTTTAGCAAGTTCAACTTCAGCTCTGGAGCCGGAGTGTATTTCGACTGCTTCAGCAACAATAGCTATCTTCATCAAATCAAGTCTAAAGTTTACGGTTCAAGATAGCAAAGTACAATCAAGATGTAGGCGATTTCAAGTTGTTTTTTGTAGCTTTCCCAAGTAGACTTGGTTTTGTGAACTCCAAAATAATTCTTATTACAGGTGCCGGAGGTTACATTGGGTCGGTTGCCACTTATCTTTTTTTACAAAAGGGTTATAGGGTAGTTGCTTTGGATAACTTTTTGACCGGCTACAGAGAACCCCTGGAGGTATTGCAAAAAAAATTTGGTAAGAATAAACTCCGCTGGTTTAAAAAAGATCTCAGAGACGATCTCACCCCAATTTTTAAAAATGAAAAGAAAATCAGCGCAGTAGTGCATTTTGCAGCCTCATGTTCGGTTGACGAATCGATGAAAAATCCCCAGCTGTATTTTTCCAATAACGTTTGCGGTACTGGGAATCTTTTGGAAACAATGTTGCGGTTTGATGTTAAAAATATGATTTTTTCATCAACTTGTGCCGTGTACGGCGAAGCAAAATATCTTCCTGTCGATGAAAATCATCCGACTCAACCGACAAATCCATACGGCGAGTCTAAATTGATGGCCGAAAAAATGCTCGCATGGTACGGAAGACTCAAAGGGCTCAAATTTGTTATTTTAAGATACTTCAATGTGTGCGGCGCAACAGATGATGGCTTAGTGGGGGATGCCAAAAAACCGTCTTTTCTTCTGGTACAGAATGCAGTTCGTGGAGCCTTGAAAATTCATGACTTTTGCCTGACTTGTCCGGTGGTTGATACACCCGACGGTACTCCGATTCGTGATTATGTGAATGTTATTGATGTAGGCGAGGCGCATCTTGCAGCCTTTAAATATCTTTTAGAAGGCGGGAAAAATGAAGTGCTAAATCTTGGTACCGGTGGCGGGGATTCGGTTCTTGAAATTATCGAGAAAGTAAAAGAAATCACGGGAGTCAGTTTTGATGTAAAAAAGACAAAGTCGCGCCAGGGGGAATATGCCAAAATGGTCGCCGCAGTTAAAAAAGCCAAGAGAGTGCTTGGGTGGGAGGTTAAAAGAGCAATCTCGGACAGTGTCAGATCTTTGGTTATCTGGTACGAGAAACATCCAAACGGGTGGAAGAAGCAAAATTTTCACAATGCTTCAAAATCGTAAATTTGAACATCCCCGAAGTTTTTTTCAAAAACATTTTTGTGAGTTCTTTCTATATTCGTTTTAAATTGGGTTACTTGATTTTTGTGAAGTGGCGAGGAAAGTACTTCGATAAGCCAGAAACTCTTATTATTGAGAGTAACAGGATCAATCGGGTTAAATTTTAGGATAGATTTTGTTATTTGTGGCGTATAAAGAGAATCGATCGCAGCCTCGTTTCTAAACTGGGGAAATTTATAGGAAAAATACAAGAATGTTGTCATTTCCGTATGTAAGATTATTTGTTGGCTGGAAACATTTTTTGATAGAAAAAAATCAAGATTATCCATAGGTCTTCTTACGAAAAAAACCAACGTAGCAAAAACGGTGATCAGGCAGAGAATTACGTAAACCAGTTGCAATCTTATAGTTTTTGCCAGCGCTTTGCCGATTAATAGATAAAAGGGGATGGAAAATATCAAGATTGATCTTAGCCCAAGTACCGGCAGTATCAATGTGGAGAAAACAATTACTATCGAGAGTGGCGTTACAAGCATAAAAATTAAGAACTTGTCGTTTTTTTCGAGTTTTTTAAAAAACAGGGACAATAAGATGGCGATATTGACAAAGGAAAGACCAAGCAACATTAGTTTGACCAGATTAATTTCAAGGATTCTGCTACCAAGCATTAAAGCTAAATTTTGGGCAAATGTGTAGCTGATGGGAATAAAAAGTATTTTTTGCAGGGAAAACTCCGGCAAAACGACGCCGGGCAAGGGTTCGGCTTTCAAGAAAGCGAAAAAAAGCGGTAGTGTTGCCAACAGTGATAGTGTGAAAATTGAAATGAATTTTTTAAATTCATTACCAAGTTTCTTCCTCTTAATTAACAGGAAAAATGACAAGCTAAGCGGCAATACCGGAAAAAGGTAGTAAGTGTAATTACCCAGCGTAAACGACAAAAAAAGCAGGAGTCTTGCTTTCTTGCCCCCTGAGTTTAGGAAAATTATGAATGAGAATAAGATTAAAAGAGCAATAAAGATAGAGAGAGAATACATCCGTAAATTTGCACTGTAATAGATTTGAGTTGGAGAAAGAGCAAAAACTGCAGCAGAGAGAAGAGCGGTTTTGGAGTTGAAAATGGTTTTTGCCAAAAAGCCAATAAGAATGATTGAGAGCAGACCCAAAATTACAGCAGAAAACCGGATAAGGACGTAGTTTTGAGATAGAACTTCTAAAAAATGAAGGATGAGCGACCAGGAGGGGGCATGGATATCAATGGTAGCTTTTAGCATTTGCAAAATAGGAGTTTTCGAAACAAATAATTGGTAAACTTCATCTGACTCCAAGGGTAGAAAGACAGCAAAAGCAGTTCTCAGAAGTCCGCCCAGGCAGGCAATTAAAAGCAATAGGTTGGCAAAATTTTTCTCATTGATTTTGCCATAAAAGAGCCAAGATGTTATTTTGATGTTTTTCAATTCCTTGAGTAAAGTTTTCTTCTTGCCTGAAGGGTTTTCTTTAAGTTTTTTAAATTCCAATTTAAGGCTTTTATTTCCGGTCCTAAAATAGGTTCTTTGCGGATCAGTATTCTGATCGGCATGGTTAATAGATAATGAAAAATAAAAAAATATGTGATTTCAAGAATATTCGCGTGTTTAATTATGACTCTTAGTCTATTTTTAAAACCGAAATAATAGACATCGCTGAGGGGTAGCTTAGAAGTAGTATGGGCAAAATGATGGTAAAAAATTGCCCTGGGATGGTAGATGATTTGCCAGCCTGCCTTTTTAGCCCTTAAACAAAAATCAAGGTCTTCACCGTAGGCTGGAAAAAAAGCTTCGTCAAATAAGCCAATTTTTTCGATGGTTTCCCCTCTTATTAACATGGCGCAGCCGTCTACCTGATCACATGAGACAGGCCGGCCGGCTTTAATGGTTACCTGGCGCCCCGTAAAGGGGTTAAAATTTCGTCCCCCGGCCAGCAAATGACCTTGAAAATCAAGTTGTGTTCCTCCTACGATTCCGGTATTTGGGTGAGATTGTGCATAGTCAATTAGAGTTTGGAGGCTATCTTTTGTAAAGATGATATCGTCATTGGTGACGAAAAAATAATCAGCAGGCGACTTTCTAATTGCCTGATTTACTGCTTTGACAAAACCTTGATTTTTCGTGTTTCTGATGACCCCAATTTTGGGGAATTTTTGTTTAATTTTTTGATAGGTTTTATCGCTGGTGTGATTGTCGACCAGGACTATTTTAATTTTTTGGTCGGGATAGTTAAATTTTTGGATAGAATTGATACAATCAATTGGTTTTTGTCCTCCTAAAGAAGTGGGAATAATTATGGTAACTTTTGAGTTAATTTTGTTTTTTACCATTGTAATTTGCGGAATTTGTCCTTGCTTTAATTGTTTGAGGAAGAATCAGGATATTTTCAACTATAGCTCTGAATAGCGGATACAAAATATTTTGTCTTTCGGTTAAACTTCTAACTACTGTCGCGACAATCTGAAAGGTCAGGAAAGAAATAATCTGTACAGGTGATGCGTTCTTGAGCATGAATCTAATTTTGTTTCTATACCACCAACAGTACATGTTGTATCTTCCCGATTTTTCTGTTGTTTTCCCCCATCCGTGCCAAAAGATCGCGTCAGGTAAATGAGCGAGTTTTAAATTAGCCTTTTTGACTCTGAGGCAAAAATCAAAATCATCAAAGTAGAGAGGATAAAAGCCCTCGTCGAATAAGCCGATTTTATCAAAGACACTTTTTGGTATCATAATCGAGCAGCTTTGAAGCCAAAGGATTTCAGATTGACTTTTTGGTTTTTTGATATCTCCAAGATAGAAGTTGAAGCCAGATGCAGAATCAGTTAATTTTTTTGGTTTATCTTTATAAAAAACTTTTCCTCCAACTACTCCAACCTCTTTATTTTTTTCTAAATAATCAACCATCCCTAAAATACTGTTTTTTTCCAAGACAATATCATCGTTGCCAATAAAGATATATTTACCCTGTGATTTTTTAATGCCTAAATTTAAAGAAGGCGGTAACCCGATTGCAGATTTAAGCCTGATTAGCTTAACTTTTGGGAATTTTTTGGCGATTTTATCCGGTGAGCCATCAACCGAGCCATTGTCGATGACAATTGTTTCAATCTTATTCTTTGGATAGTTAAGTTTTCCAATTGAGAAAAGACATTCCAAGGGTTCTTTCCCGCCATTTAAATTGGAAAAAATGATCGAAACTTTAGGGAGAATGATTTTAGACATTGGCAAAGAGGTATTTCGTAGCTTTTGTTAGATCATCCTGGGTGTTGACGTTGACATTGACTCCGTCAATTTTCCAGGCAAAAGCTTTGCCGTCTTGGGCTATGAGATTAATTGTATCTGTAATTTCGCGTTTACCGGTACTTTTGGAAGGAAGGGTTTTTTCAATATATTTAAACACTTCAGGTTGAAAGAAGTAGATACCGCAGCCTCGGTACGTTGATTTGGGTTTTTGCGGTTTTTCGACAGCTTTGGTGATTTTTCCACTTTTGTCAAAGAAAACTTCACATGTCTGGGAAAGAATTTTCGGGTTGTTTTCTTTAATGACCGCTTCTTGGGCGATGGCTTTTTTGGAAAACCCGTCCTTAGGAAATTGAGAAATTTGCGGGCTGATTGTCAGGTCGTCGCCTAAAAATACTACAAACGGTTCTTTGATATAGCGACCGGTTATCAGGATTACATCCGCTAAACCAAAATCCGGTTTTGAATGGATAAACTTAAAAGACATTTTTTGGAATTCCGGTTCGCCAAAAAGATAGTTTTTTATGAGATTTTTTTTGTAGTTGACAAGAAGGTAGACTTTGTTTATTTTCATCGAGAGTAGGTTTCTTGTAATGTAATACAGCATGGGTTTTTGGCCAATGGGAACTAGAGATTTGGGGAGAAATTTGCCTAACCAGCCGAGTCTGGTGCCTTTTCCGCCCACCAGAATAACACCAACTTGAACATTTTTCGTCATGTATTTATTCTTATTAACCCGCAATTAAGCCGGGATGACTCCTTTTCTCGCAAGAGGCAGCTTTGATATTTTGCCATTGTAATTCAATAGAAGTCTTTTTATCAATAATGGGTGCCATCAGGTAGCTTTTGACCAGTCCCAGAAATGTGAGGACTAAAATAGACAGCATGAAGAATAAAAGAAGAGTCTTTACGACCAGGTAACTTAAGAACCCATTATTTTTGCGAAAATAATGGAGAGTTGACAGTATGGCTTCTTGTCTTAAGGTGTAAGGATCTAGTTTATCCGTAGAAGATGAACGGTGATGGACAAGATGAGAGCTGGCTACCAAAAAAATATCCAGATTGTGTTTTTTAAGCCTATATGAGAAGTCTACATCATTTAGAAATATGGGCAATTTTTCATCGAATAACCCACCAATTTTTTTGATGACAGATTTGGTAGTTAAAATACAAACACCAGCAGCCTGCTCAATCTTTGTATCATTTTCAAACTTCTGATCTAGCAGGAATAATTCTTGTGACCAGCGAAATTTTTTGAAAGAGGTGTAATTATAAATAAAACTTGCAACTTGATTCTTAAGACTTGGGAGCTTGCGGTGGTAATAATATTGGATTGATCCGTCAGGATTAAGTAATTTTGGGACGACCGCTCCCACACTTGGATGGGTTTTGTAGAATTTGACTAATTCCTCTAGGGTATTTTTTTTAATTTGAGTATCGGGGTTAAGAATAACTACAAATTCGTTTTTGGCCAGTCTTACCCCTTGATTATTTGCCTTCGCATAACCGTAGTTCTTTTTATTTTGGACAAGCCTTATTTTTAAGAAATGTCGTTTTAGATAAAGAACAGAATCGTCTGTTGAATTATTGTCAATGGCAATAATTTCATTTTTTAAACTGCAGTTCTGATAAATGGATTTAAGGCAGCTTGCTGTATATTTTTTGGTATTCCAATTGACGATGATTAATGAGATTTTGTTGCTCACGGTTTGTTTTTTTGGCAAATAGCGATGACTGATAATCCAAACGGGAGACTGAGTCGCAAGAGAATTAAACGTTCCATGGAGGAGATACTCAATAAAATATTGTTTAACCATTTAGGTAGAGGTCTAAAGTCAGAGGGAATATTTTCTATCTCAACTTGATTCTTATTTAATTCGTACTTTTTTTGTCTGATAAACCTGGCCAAAGTTGCGGGGGCAAGAATAGCCGCATGGAGATAAGAAGTATAGATTGGGTGAAAGTCATGATTTTTGAGAAGCCGAATTAAGCTTTTTCGTGAGTATCGTCTGTAATGGCCTAAAATTTTATCCCAATAACTCCACAGGGACTGATAGGCGGGTACGGTTGCAATCAGTAAACCGTCTGGCGCAAGAACTCTTGAAATTTCACTAAGTATTAACATTGGATTTTTGATGTGTTCGATCACATCGAGTATTAATATGACATCATAATAGTTATCTGCAAAAGGCAGGGGATCTTTATTAAAATCACAAAGGTATAAGTTTTTTAGGCCTCTTTTTCGAGCAAACCTTAGAGCTATTTTTGAATTGTCAGCCCCGAAAACCGCGCCAGAGGTTCTAAGTTTTGCAAGTATGGCTCCTGTACCACAACCCAGATCTAAAATTTTAATCTTTTTGTTGCCGAAGTGTTTTTTGACGAGAGAAATAACAAGCCGTTGCTTGGCTATATGCCACCAGTAATAGGTTTCTTGCTCGAAGCATTCTTGATATAAATCGAGCCGCATTTATCAATAATAAAGGTTAGAGAGAGTTATTGCACCCCAGATGTTTAGTGTTAAAAGCCCCAGGATCAGGAAGACAGGAACATACTTTCTTGCTGCCCCGGGGGTAAGAAGATATAAACCTATCGAGAAAATTGCAGATATTTGTATTAAAGATGGGAACAAGTAACGGCCCAAGGGTTGATGTTGATTTATGTTAAAGATTACAAGGAGGATAGTGTTTGTAATTAAGGCTATAAGAAGAATAATGACAGGTTTAGTTTTTAGAAATAACCTTGTTTTTTTAATGGTAAGATTTTTCAAATAGAGGAAATTGCCGAAAATAGAGCAAAGCGTTATCAAAAATAGCACTTCGTAAACAAGAGTTGGCAGGCGGATTTCGTTTGCGGGGCCATAGGCTACCCAAAAAGTGGCGAATGTACCTCTTAAAATAAGATAGATTTTATTCGCGCCAAAAGGGATTTTATTAAAGGCGGCAGTGGATGCTTCTATCGGTCCTTGGAGATTGTGATAAGTAAGGTAATTATAGAGGAACCACCAGAATATAAATACGGCGCTGAAAAATATATAAAAGAAAGATTTTTTAAAAAACTGGATGTCGACTTTTTTCTGCATAAGGAAAATCGTGACAATTGCGGCAGGTACAAGAATCAATCCGTTAAGTTTGGCGAGGATAGTTAGTGATGTTAAGAGAGAGAAGAGGGTCAGTTGTGAGTAAGTTACCCTTTTCTGATTTAGTGTAGAGATAAGGTAGTAGATGGTAATTGCTGCAAGTGGAATGACCAGGGCGTCATTTGTGACAGTTGCTGAGTTGACGATGTATGTGGGTAAGAGGGATATGAAAGCAAGGGTGCTGACAGACTGGAAAGCGGGAGATTTAATGATAGTAAGTGTTTTATAGGTAAAGTAAAGAGCAAATAGCCACAAAATAATTGAAAGTACCCTTAGGACTTGCAGTTGAGTGATTGAGTGTTGGGAAAATGATATGACTATAGCTGCGAGGGTGTAGTAAAGAGGCGGTTGAAAGTATTCATTGCCGGCAAGCTCTTCGTTTTTATATAAATTGGCATCAGGGAGTCTTTTCTCGTCCCTGATGTGTTGGGCATATCTCAGGTGAGCCGGCTCATCATTTCCTGTAAATGGTGGAATTAAACTGGCAAATATTAATCGGAATATGATGCCGAGCAAGAGTAGCAGAATGAGAATTTTTTTATCAATCATTTTTTGGGTTTAATTACAAACCTTATTTCATCGAATCCTCCGAACCAGTAGACCCAAAAGAGTTCACAAAAGGTTATGTTTAAGTTGGCCAAAAAGGTGATGATTTTAGTGAATGTTACCCAAAACGGATTCTTATTACCTTTAATTTTGATTAATTTTACTTCTTCAACAATAAACGCGATTTTTCCAAAGTTTTCATATTCATTTTCTGACTCAAAATAAGAGAAAGTTTGAGAGGTGAAACCGAACCGAAGATGGGAGGGATTAGTATAGGCGGCAACTGATGAAAAGTGGGGGACTATGATGATTATTTTGCCATTTTTTTTGATTACTCTCCAGATTTCTTCCAAGATGAAGAGAAGTTTTTTAGGGTCAAGGTGCTCAAGCGTGTGGTTTGAGTAAACCAGATCAAAGTGATCACTGGGGAAAGGAATGCCCTTTTCAATGTCGAAGATTATGTCGGCATCGCTTTTTTTATTAATATCAATGCCGACGGATTTAGGATATTTGGTTTTACCGCAGCCGATATCGAGAATGTTCATTAAGTCTATCCAGTCTTGCCTTTAGTGTAGCGAAAGGAAGAGCCAAGTACCAAAAGGGGATTGTCCATTTGAACTCTAAAGTTTCGATTTGCTTGATAATAAAGACAAGAAATCCGTGTAAGGTTCTCGGTACTATTTTTGCCATGAGCGGCTCGGTTATATCTTTATTGAAACCAAGATTAGACATAAAGATGGATTTAGAAAGGGCTTTTTCGATTTCATCTTTGGATTTTCTCTGGGATGGCTTGTTTCTAATTATGTCGATAAGCTGGTCGGCGCGGTTTTGATAAAGGTGATGTTCCATTATTTTTTTTTGACCTTGTCTTGCTATTTTTTCTCGTTGTTTGGGGTGGTTTAGGTAATACTTGATTAAATCAACAGCCTCTTGAGGACTGCGATAGGCAACAAAGTCCTGACCGTTTGTAAAGTATTTTGCGATATCAGTGCAACTGGCATTTTGGACAAGAAGAGCGCCTGAAGCCAAAGCTTCAAAGGTGCGCATGTTAATGCCGGGAGTTACAGAAAGATTAAAGACAATTTTGCACTGGTTATAGAATTTGGCCATGTCTTTTTCAAAAATTTTAGTTTTGACAGACATTGGAACTTGATTTGAGAGGTATTTTAAGTAATAAGCACGCTTCGGATTATAAATGGTACTTAAGTTTCCAACAAATCCGACGTCAACTGTCTTTTCTAAGCGGTGATCCCAGTAATCTGGGTCTATCGCAAAAGGCAGATAGGAAGCACCAAGACCTGTTTTTGCAAGAATGGGTACAAACGATTCACACCCAGTGAATATATAATTGAAACATTTGGCGTAGTGGCGAAGAATTGGAAGTTTAATGGTGACATCCGTCCAAAAAAAGGCAGTTTTGGCCTTAACTTTTTCAAGATTTTGGAGGTAGAGGTGAAAGGGGCTATCTAGTTGTAAGATTAAATCAGGCTTTTTGCTTTTTGGAATTTTTCCAATGACTTGTAAAATATCCACGACATTTTTGTTAGTTGCTATATCCTGGGCATTGCCGTCGGGTTTTTTAGGGCCGCAGGTGATAACGGTGTGTTTTTTAGAGAGGGCATTTTTCCAGTAGCGACCAAAAGTTCCAAGTTCATCGCCGTAAATTAAAAGAATGTTCATTTGAGCACGTCTAATATTTTTCGGATTGATTACCTGCCCGTTTTACTTTACTATTTGGAGGTGTCATGACGCAGGATTTATCAAGGTTAGCAATTCAATGTTTTGATCGATTAGCCCCATTTTATGACCGGAAAACCGCCAATCGCAAAAAGTATAACACAGCGATTGACAATCAAATAATAAAATATCTTTTGAAACAGGATAAACCAAAGGTATTGGATGTTGGTTGTGGCACAGGTAGTCGGGCTCAGAAGCTTAAGGGAAAAATTAAAGGGAGCCGTTTTTTTGGTGTCGATGCAAGCACCAAAATGGTTGAAATTGCCAAGACAAAAAAACTGGATAGTGTTTTAAAAACTAATATGGTTAAGTTGCCTTTTGAGGATAGTTATTTTGATGATATTATTTGTCTTTTTAATTCGTTTGGATACTTGTCTGATTATCAAGATAGAAAGAAAACTTTAAGTGAGTTTTACAGAGTTCTTTCAAAAGGCGGATTGCTTTTTATAGATGTGATGAATGCATGGCATCTTGGTGAAGAGAAAGAGTTTAAACGCAGTCTACTTACTGTATTCTGGGAGTGGTTGTTTGCGGTAATTAATCCAAGGCTTTCGGCAGGTGACAAAATTTTTAGTATTGACGTTGGTGCTTTTCAAATTAGCGGTTTTGTTCATGGCTTTACCGATCATGAAATGCGAGATTTGTTAAAAGGTGCGGGTTTTTCGATTCATAAATTTTTAATAATTGGTTATAATTCCGGTGAAATTAAAAAAAAGCCCCGTCAAGGCCAGTTTTTTTATGTCGCCAAAAAAATTAACTAAAAACTTACGCCAAAAAATTCTAATTCACACCACAGCCGAGGTGAGTCCGAGGGCAAGAATTGGTTTTGGGACCAAGATTTGGCATCAAGCACAGATCAGAGGAAAGGCTATTCTTGGAAAGAATTGTGTTATTAGTAAAGGTGTTTATATTGATCAGGGCGTGGTGATCGGAGACGATGTGCGTATTCAGAATTACAGTTGTCTTTACGAAGGTGTTTACGTTCAGAGTGGTGTTTTTATCGGAACAGGTGTGAGCTTTGCGACAGATTTAAATCCAAGGTCTTTAACAATTTCTGGAAAGACTAAGAAGCGGGGTGATTGGACGGGTAACCCGATTATTATTAAAAACGGGGCTTCCATTGGGTCTGGTTCGGTTATTTTAGGAAAAGTGAATATTGGTCAGTTTGCAATGGTTGGAGCTGGATCGGTTGTAACCGCGGATGTATGTGATCATGGTTTAGTCAGAGGTAATCCTGCCAGACTCGTAGGATTTGTTTGTAGATGTGGCTACAAAGCCCAGTTAGACAAAATAACCGGATTGAATGTCAGGATGGTTTGTTCTATCTGCAAAAGTAAATTTACGATCTTAAGGATCTATTGGGATAAAATCGAGCCCAATGATTTTTTGGTGAAGAGGTGAATCAAAGTTTTTTTAGATCTTTCAAGATTTAGGGGTCATCCTTGAGTGATGGAGTAGAGTAAGATAAAGTAAGCTGCCAGACGTCTGGATCATGAAGGTTAAACGCTTCATCTACTATCACCAAAATAATAGCTTTTCGTTTGGTGTGATTGCTGATTTTAACAGATGTATGGGGTACTACTTCTAATAACTGCGGCGTTAAGCCAGTTAATTCGATTTGATTTTGTTTTTTATTTTTTGCATCCACGAGAGTGACCAGGACTTTTCCTTCCAGTACTAGTATCCATTCGGTTTTGTGTTTGTGATAATGATTGCCTCGGGTTTTGCCCGGTAAGATAGTCGCCATGAACATGTGTTTGAGTCGATTTTTAAGAACAGGTGAAATTTCAGCCAAAACGCCTCGATCGTCCTTTTTAACATCCAGATTCAAGAGAATAATTTTGGGTTTCAAATCCAGCCATCTCCTTTTAAACAAGCCTTAATGTCTTTTAAGGTCATATAATTTCTTACCATATCAGAGCGATAATCAGAGAAATTACCCGGTATAGTTTTGCCTCTGATAACCCAGTGTGGATCAATAATTAAATATCCGTTTTCTTCCGAGATCCTTTTCATCTCTTCCTCACTCACCAAACTTTCGTATAGTTGCTCGCCTGGTCTTATACCGACGAACTTTATTGGATATTGCTCTACACTTTTAATTTCTTTAATCATAACTTTTGCCAGGTCAATTATTCGGCATGCAGCAGTTTTACGGATGTAGATTTGGCCATGTTGACCTTCTAGCGTGGCTTTCAGGACGAGAGTAACTGCATCCTCTGGAGTGATGAGAAATCTTGTCATGTTTTTATCAGTAACCAGTAAAGGTTTGTTATTTTCAAGCCTTTCCTTGAACAGCGGCACAACACTTCCACGGCTACCAACGACGTTGCCGAAGCGCACACAGATAAATCTTGTTTTTGAGTTAATGCGGTTTGATAAGAAAATTTTTTCTTGAAGAGCCTTGGTCATGCCCATCACATTTACCGGGCGTACTGCCTTGTCAGTGCTGATAACTACGACCCTTTCTACTTGATTGAGCTCAGCCGCTTTGATTAGAGAAATTGCAGCTAAAGTATTGGTTTTAATTGCTTCGAGTGGAAAATCTTCGCAGATTGGAACGTGTTTAAGCGCGGCGCAATGATAAATAATATCCACGTTTTTGGTAGCTTCAACCGAAGATGCTTCATCCCTAACATCTCCAATAATAAAGTCAAGCTTAGACAGGTAAGCTTCAAATTTATTATGCATCTCAAACTGCTTCTGTTCATCACGGCTGAAAATCTTAATTTTTCTGACAGATAATTTTGTCAGCACGTCAACAATTAATTGTCCAATACTTCCGGTTCCACCAGTGACTAAGATTGTCTTGTTGTGAAAATATTTGATTAATTTTTGGCTGATCTTTACGCTCATGTTAATTTTATTTTTTATATAGTATCATATTACTTTACGTCTCCTAATGCCGACTATTATTTTTGCGTACATGAGATTTACAATTTTGGATATTTTTGTTTAATTTGCCATTTTTTAATTGCCATCTTCGCCAAACAATTCCTTTTAAAAGAATGAATCCGATTGCGTAGTGGGGACTGGTGGAAAGCTTTAACCAATTTTTCAGAAATATACCCAGGCGAATTTTTAAACTTGATTTTTTTGCAAAATCTTGCGGGTGTTTTTGTACATATAGAGAGATATTTTTCGAATAATAATACTTTTTGGCCAAAATTTCTTTGAAAGAAGTTACATGTTCGTGATGGATAATGTGACTTTTGGTAAAGGTAAGTTTGTAACTTGCATTTTGGGCCCTTAAAGACAGATCCCAGTCTTCGCCCGCAACTAAATTTTCATCAAAGCCTCCCAGTTTGGCAAACAATTCCTTTGGATAGAAACGAGCAGCTGACAAAAGTTTTTCTTTTTGATATAAATTCCTCTCCAGGGCAATAGATTTCTCCCAGAAATTAACCCCAACTGATTTTTCGGGGAAAGCGACTATGAATCGCCCCCCTTTTGCCTTTCGGATGGCTTCGGTGATTACATTATTTGTCAGTTCCATATCGGCATCGATAAACAATAGATAGTTCCCTCTGGCATTTTTGGCTCCATAATTTCTTTGAGTAGATCTTTCGTTGCCTTTGAGAAAGAGGTTGGGCGTGGCTTGTCTTGCAATATTAAGTGTGTTGTCGGTTGAATAATTATCAACAATAATAATTTCAATATTTTTATGGGTTTGATTCTGGCAACTTAGCAGGCAGAGCTTGATGTTTTTTGCCTCATTTCTGGTTGGAATGATGATGGATACCAGAGCGCTTCTCATTTTGCCAGCCCCGCAAGATAGAAAGCCAAAATTAAAAAGATTATGCTCAACGTCCAATTAAGTAAAGTGGCGGTTTTGAATTTGTGGATGGCGGTAGCATAGTTAACAATGATAGCGAAATATCCCAGAATCAGAGCGGCAATGGTCTGAATGATGACCAGTTGCGTTGCCGGTAGAAATGATGGAACCAGAAGTTTAATCAGTGGTTTGGCGGTTGGGATTATTAAAATACCAGTTATAACAGCCAAAGGTGTATAGATTAAGATCAATCTTTTAAGGGTTTGGAAAGCCTGATAGGATTTTTTTTGTGAATGCAGCTGGGCAATTTTAGGGAACATTACGTTTGAGAGGGTGATCGGTATAAGTTGGGCGGCCGTGTAGAAGGAGAATGAGAAGCTATATAATCCTACTTGTCTCTGAGTGAAAAAGAGCGATAAAAGCGGAATTATGACGATGCCGATGCTGGTGGGGATACTGGAAAAGTAGGCCGGAAGACTGTAACTTATGAAAGCATTCTTGAAGTTAAAGCTTTTGATTTTTGGACTCTTGGAGATTTTTTTGGCGATAAATTTTATTGCCGGGATACTGCCAACAATGAAAGCAATTCCTCCTCCTAGTAGACTGCCCTTGATGCCAATTAAATAAGCAAGTGGAAGCCCGACTATTATGTGTGAGAACGGGACTAGTATCGCAGTGATTGCCAACAGTTTAAAATGTTGGTATCCAAGAAGTATTGGGGTGGTTATGTCTAAAAAGATTATGGTAAAAAGGAACATTGTAGGCCAAACCAGGCCAGTTTGACTTTGAGAATGGAAGAAGGTTTGGGCAATTTGACGGCTGAAAAACCAGGAGACAGTAAGAATAAAAAGGGTAATGATTACCTTGAAAAGCAGCGTTCTTTTTATGAGATGGTTGATGTTTTCTGTTTCTTGTCTGGATTTAAATTCAGCGATGTAGCGGGTAATAAAATATTTTGTACCGAAGTCTAGAAAATAGGCTGTAGTTGAGGCCAGACCGATGGCAGTTTTAAAAATTCCGAAACCTGTCGGGCCAAAAAATCTTGAGAAAACGATGTTTAAGGTTGTTGATAAAAGGGCGCTGATAATTCCGGTTAAAAAAATAAACAGACTGTTTTGTAGAATTTCTTTTTCTTTTTTGACTTGTGAGAGGAGAAATGAAAATTTAGACATTTGTAAGTTTCGGATAAAGTTTGACCATGAGTCTTTTTTCCAAGAGCAGTTTAATTCTTTTAAATGATTGATAACCAGTCCTGCATTTTGAACAGAAAAGCTTTGGAGTCATTATTTTGCGACATAGCGGGCAAGCCAGAAAACTTTCGATTTGAGAGTTAACCTTATTTTGTAGCTTACCACCTTTACGAGCAAGGATTTTAATGCCACCCCCCGAAAGATTAATTAATGATCGTGTTAATGGATTTGGTTTTAACCAGCCGGCACTCTTTTTTTTGTTAATTTTTGACTCTTGACCAAAAGGATACGGTTTTAGCCAAACCGTAGCGTTTTCAAAACAGTTAAGTGATTTTTCCCAAGTCTTGATGTTGAAAGTTTCCTCCAAAATTCTATGGTTCGTTTCTGTTTTGCCAATAGTTGAGACAAAAGGGAGAATGAAGGTATATTTTATGGCTTTTTCCCAGGCTCTTAATTTTGTTGGTCTACGCCAGAGATTTAAATTAAGACGTTGACTGACCGGTTCTTCGTTGACAAAGAAATGACCACCCGGAGCAAGCACACGGTAAATTTCCCCAATGATTGGAGATGGGTCTGGAAAGTGATGGAGTGTTTGATAACAAAAAACAAACTCGAAAGAATTATTAAGAAATGGCAGATGATAAGCATCGGCACAGATCCTTTGGGGGATTTTTTTTAGCTTTAGTTTTTTTGCGAAGAATGGGGCTTGGGTAAGACTTTCAAGTGAGAGATCGAGCGCAAATCCACTGGAGTTATATTTCTCTTCCAAAATGGAGGCTCGGTGGCCAAATTCCGCACCGATTTCAAGATAAGGTGTGAGGCTGACATCTTGTTTTTTGAGAAAAGTAAAATCATTTTTGGTTGATGATATTCGGTCTTTGAGGGCCGAAATGATTTCTTTAGTGTCTGGTTCACTTGGAAAGAATTTGTTTTTACCCAGATACTGTTTTGTGAGTTTTTTCCGGTATTTAACTTCCCCGATTTTGTTTTCAATTTTTTGATACTGCATGTTTTTGAATAAAATTTTTAAAGTCTGCGAAACAATTATCCCAGGAAAATTGATGACTTAGTTTATACCCGAAATTTGCCAGTTGGACTCTTTTAGATTCGTTTCGGAGTAAGTAAAGGACACCTTCTGCGAGGGATTGATAGTCGGGCGGAACTAAAATTCCATTTTTATTGTTTTTTATAGAATTACTAAGTCCTGGTACGTTGTAGGCTACAGGGACACAAGATGTAGCATTGGCTTCTGTTGCGACCAGACTCCATCCTTCCCGTACCGAAGGAATGAGGACAATCTTTGATTTTTTTAGAAGATTTATTTTTTCTTTTTCTGTTACAAAATCTTTAAATTCAATAGCTTTTTGAAGATAGTGTCTTTTTGATAATTTTTTAAGTTTTTCTACATATTTTTCTTTTCCACGACCAGTGATAATGAGTTTTATGCCGGGAAATGACTTGTGGATTATATTGAAAGCATTTATTGCCTGATCTGGTCCTTTAGCAGGGATCAACCTTCCTAGAAATAAAATACAATCTTCTTTTTTGGTTATAAGTTGAGGTTTAAAATCCAGGCCAATCCGATAGATATTGACATTCTTAAAACCTAGTTTTTTAAGATCAGTTTTGGTTGATTCGGACAGGGCAAGTGTTGGTCTATTCTTATATAGTTTTAACCAAAATGGTTCTAACCAATAACCGAGATGGTTAGCAGGCCAAATAGTTTGAGTAAACCAGTATTCGCGGGCGAGCTGATGGATAAGAACGATGGTTTTGTCTTTTGCATAGAAGACGCTGAAGAAAGGAATAGTGTTGATCTCATCAATAATCAAGTCAAGATCTTGATGTCTTAAATAATAGAGGAAAGCGAATATTCTGCAGGTTAAGCGGTTACCACGACGAATAATTTTTACCTCTCTTAAAAATTCTTGCGGCTTGGCGCCTTTGAAGCTTGAAGTAAAAATAGTTACGTTTGTACCGTTTCTGACAAAGCGGCTGGCTACCTCGATAGCTACCTTTTCTGCGCCGCCGCTATCGGGGTTTTTAACATCGCGCCAAGAAAGCCATAGGATATTTTTTGGATGCGAATGTGTGCGAATCTTCTTTCTGCTACCCATTATTCGGATAAATTCGCATATTGAGCGAAACATTAAAAATTAGTTTTAACATGCGAATGTACGCAAATGATTATATATCACCGAGGAGTATTCGGACGAATTCGTATTTTTTAAATGAGAACCTTTTGTGGGGTAGTTAAAGCTTCGTTTTGTTCCAGTCGGTAATGGGCCTTTCGATAGTAATCAAGCCAATTCTTGCGGTAAAATATAGCTAGAGTATCCTGCAGGATACTAAAAATTGTCTTGAGGCGGATTGTTGAGGAAAACTGATAATTTAAAATTATGGGAGCCTCGACAATTTCATTGGAACCGAGCGATTTAGCAACGACCAAGAGTTCCAAATCAAAGGCAAACTGTTTGACGACAATTCTTGGGAAACAATCTTCAAGAACTTGTCTTTTAAAAACCTTGAGACCAACCTGGGTGTCTGAGACATTGAGATTAAACAGTAGCTTGATCAGCAACTGATAAGCCTTACTCATGACTCTTCTGGTTAACGGATAGCGAACTTTCGAGAGCGGGTGTCTTTTTGAACCCAAAGCAATTTGGACATCTTCCTTTTGAAAGTATTTGATAAGAATCGGAATATTTTCTGCGGGCAGATCAAGATCCGAATCAGCAAAGATGACAATATCCCCGATACTTTTTTTGAATCCAAAATATGAGGCAAATCCCTTACCTTGATTCAAATCGTATGAGAAGATCTTTATATGATCTGTGTTGCCATTGAATTTTTTGCTTCTGATGGCTTCCCGAAGCGTGTGGTCACGTGAGGCATCGTCGACCACAATAATTTCCCAGCTATAGGGGAGAATTTTAAGTTGGTTTACCAAATTGGAGACGACCTGGAAGATTTCTGAATCTTTGTTGTAGGCCGGAAGTATAAGAGAAAGCTTTTTGTGAGTACTTTCCATTGAGATTTTGCTAAGAAAACTGCGCCCCTGAAGCTTTTCCTTACCCTCTAGTTTCAGTATGAAGATATCTTTTTCTTCTGTCAAGGGATCGATGTGACTTATCAAAGCAAGGAAGTTCAAAAGCCTGGCTTGACCCAAGATCCAGAGGTAAACCAGGGGCAAAATTCTAATGAATGAACCTGTAGATTTTTTCGGTAACTGTGAGGTTGACACTAATAATAGTCTTGGACTATACTAACGATGGTGATTTTAGTTTACTTAGCCTGCTTGGGCTTTGCGGGCAACTAGCTTTTTATGGCGAAATTATTTCATAAGCTACTTTCAATTTTCGGCTTGGCGCCCTAAAAATTAGTTTCCCCGTTTAAAATTTAAAAACGTAGATGAACGCGAATGTTCTTCGCGGATTCAATGCAAGTGTGGTGTTAAAAAGAGAAAACTCAAAATGCGAAAGCATTTTGAAGAGGAGGAATGACAAAGCGGTAAGGTTTTTGGTGTAAGACAAAACTGATAAGCGAAGTCCATTCCGACGAGGGCCCGTAGTTCAGCAGGTAGAACACTGCATTTGCACTGCAGAGGTAAGCGGTTCGAGTCCGCTCGGGTCCACCGGCTACGAATGCATACGAATAGGCTATTTAGTCAAAAAATAATTCGCATAAATTGGCATGAAGAATCTGATTAACATTGTTTGACTCAAATATGCGAATAGATGCGAATAAAGAGTTTAACAAGTAGACTATTTGCATAAATTTGTAGTTTCCCTGCGAAGCAGGGAAGCACCTTAACAATTGAATAGTGTAAGTAAAGAAAACATTGTTCAGTTAAAAAGACTTAGTGTCTTTGAAACTGAATGGGATGTTGGGTAATAAATATGCGTCTAACGGATGCCTAGGTGCAACACACCGAAGAAGGACGTGGAGGGCTGCGATAAGCGCCGGGGAGCTGCCGTCAAGCTTTGATCCGGCGATTTCCGAATGGAGAAATCCGCTTGTGCTCCGCACAAGAATTTTCAAATATAAATTTTCAATTTTCATTGAAAATAATGTAAACAAGGACTAAAGTCGAGAAATTGTAAAGCGAAGTTTTGCTTCGCAAAATTGGAAATTCCTGCGCGAGGCATAAGCACTTTTGTGCGAATACATAAGCGCAAGAGAGGGTACCGTCTGAACTGAAACATCTAAGTAAGGCGAGGAAAAGAAAATAAGTAATGATTCCCCAAGTAGTGGCGAGCGAAAGGGGAAAAGCCTAAACCCTTCGATTCGATTTTGCTCCGCAAAATCTCACTCAGGGCTATAGCCCGGTAAGATTAAAGGGGTCATTGACCCCGAGCGAGGCAAAGCCGAGTCGAGGGGGGTTGCGGGACTCAAATGTGAGACTGTTGCGAATAGCAGAATAACCTGGAATGGTTGGCCATAGAGAGTGAAAGCCTCGTATGCGAAATTCTAAATAGCTCTATGAGTATCCCAAGTATTGCGGGACACGCGAAATCCTGTAAGAATCCGGCTCGACCATGAGCCAAGGCTAAATATGTGTTGCGACCGATAGTGAACTAGTACCGTGAGGGAAAGGTGAAAGAGTACCCCGGAAGGGGAATGAAAAGTACCTGAAATTAGACGCTAACAAGCAGTGGGAGCCCCTCACCTTTGCTGAAGATTGTGGTTTGTGATTCGAACCAAAGGTAGATAATATGTCGGCAAATAGCCTTTGTAGTTTCGAGTATCCAAATCAATTCGGTAGCAAAGGTGAGGGGTGACCGCGTGCCTATTGAAGAATGAACCGGTGAGTTTACGTTTAAGTGCGAGTCTAAGCCCGCCCTTTTTGGACAGTAGATTGACAAGTAGAGTTTCTCGACTAAAGTATCTGAGAATTTACAGTTCAGTTTAGTGGCAAAAAGAGCGGGTGTAGGCGCAGGGAAACCAAGTCTTAAGAGGGCGTTTAGCGCTGAACGTAAGACCCGAAACCGCGTGAGCTAACCATGACCAGGATGAAGTCCCGCTAACGCGGGATGGAGGTCCGAACCCATGTCAGTTGCAAGTGGCTGGGATGAGTTGTGGTTAGGGGTGATATGCCAATCGAACGCGGAGATAGCTGGTTCTCCCCGAAATATATTTAGGTATAGCCTTATCGTCCCGCCCGCCTTTGGCGAGGCGGGGCCCCCGGAGGGGTAGAGCTCTGGATGGTTTGTGCAGAGCAATCCGTGCAAACCAATCAAACTACGAATACTCTTGGGGATGAAGGTAAGAGTCAGTCCGACCCGGATAAGCGGGCCAGGGCTAAAGGGAAACAACCCAGATCCAAAGCTAAGGTCCCTAAGTGTGTCTTAAGTGTTAAAGGTAGTGTCCGCGCTTAGACAGCAAGGAGGTTGGCTTAGAGGCAGCCATCCTTTAAAGAAAGCGTAACAGCTCACTTGTCGATTCCCGTCCATTGGACGGGAGGGTGCGGGTGCGCCGACAATGTAACGGGGCTAAAAGATACCACCGAAGCTTGGGGATCGCATGCATGGCATGCGATTACGAATGGATGCGAATGCCTGACGGTGATTTAAGATTATTCGCAAAAATTCGCATAACAATGAGTAGTTACGAAAGTAATTCTCATCATGCGAATGAAAACGAATATTTTAGATCTGTTAGGACCATCTGCATAAATTAGTAGTCGCCTGCTGTGCAGGCGATCGGTAGGGGAGCGTTTGCATCAGCTGTGAAGCCCTTCCGAGAGGTCAGGGTGGAGCGATGCGAAGTGAGAATGCCGGTATGAGTAGCGAAAGTCCCGTGAGAATCGGGACCGCCGTATGTCCAAGGTTTCCTACGCAACGTTCGTCGACGTAGGGTTAGTCGGTCCTAAGGCGAGGCCAGAAGGCGTAGTCGATGGACAAGCCGTTAATATTCGGCTACTTTGGCAAAATCGTTAGGAGTAAAGGGAAGACGGAGATGGAATGCTTCTAGGTCGAAATGATACGGCCTCTAAAAAGCGAGAAAGTGAGATGTGGAAAATCCCTTTTCATGATTATTCGAGCTTTGATGGCTAGTTACCGCAAGGTGGCAAGGGAAGTAGTTTTAACTTCCAAGAAATTTTCTCGTTACCAGATTTTGTCAAAACCGTACCTAAACCGACACAGGTGGACTGGTATTAGAGTACTAAGGCGAGCGGAAGAACCTTCCTTAAGGAACTCGGCAATATAACTGGACGTACCTTTGGTAGATGTCCTCCCCCGATTTAATCGGGGGCGCAGTTAACGACGCCAAGCGACTGTTTAACAAAAACACAGGTCTCTGCAAAGTCGAAAGACGAAGTATAGGGGCTGACGCCTGCCCAGTGCTCGTAGGTCAACTATTTTGGGTGACCCCGCTTAGCGGGGAAGCTCGAGATATAAGCCCGAGTGAACGGCAGCAGTAACTATAACTGTTCTAAGGTAGCGAAATTCCTTGTCGGGTAAGTTCCGACCTGCACGAAAGGCTGAACGACTTGGCGACTGTCTTAAAGAAGGATCCGGCGAAATTGCAATGGCTGTGAAGATGCGGCCAACTTACACCAGGACAAAAAGACCCCGTGGAGCTTTACTGCAACTTGACATTGTTTCAATTATTGGGATTGTATAGGATAGGTGGGACCCCGCCCTTTCTGTGTTTAATTGACAGAAATGGTTTAAATTGAGCCCGGAAAGGGCGGGGGACAGTGTAATACCACTCTTCTTGACAGTTGGAACTTACTGTTTGTCCTAGCAAAAAAACGGGAGACAGGACACTGTCTGGTGGGCAGTTTGACTGGGGCGGTCGCCTCCAAAAAGGTAACGGAGGCGCACTCAAGGTCGACTCAAGTCCTACAGAAACGGACTTAGCGAGTGTAAAGGCATAAGTCGGCTTGACTGCAAGTGGTACATCACGAGCAGGTGCGAAAGCAGGTCTTAGTGATCCTCACGTGGCTTATGGGAGCGCGTGAGCTTAACGGATAAAAGCTACCCCGGGGATAACAGGCTGATCTTCCCCAAGAGTCCATATCGACGGGAAGGTTTGGCAC
>Ga0156218_122_pt1 | contig 12009 bp, 10 predicted proteins | sample RifCSPlowO2_12_FD_107866 | JGI IMG/M metagenome (GOLD analysis project Ga0156218, IMG submission 107866) | Candidatus Curtissbacteria bacterium RIFCSPLOWO2_12_FULL_41_16
AATGTGATGTGTAATAATGGTTTTGTTATGCAAACACAAAATTACGAGAGAATAAACATAATAATTCCCCGGGCGACAGCTGCGAAATTACGCAAGACCATCCCTCGTGGTCAAAGAAGTAACTTTGTTAAAGAAGCGATTGAAAAACAGTTAACTGAAGAGGGGAAGGATATGTATGAAGAGCTTTTACGAATACGTAAAAAGGGGCCTAGGGTTAGTATGGAAGAAGTGGTTCGATGGGTAAAAGAAGACCGCCAAAGTCATTGACAAGAGTTGTTTTAGATGCTTCGACACTTATTAAAATAGTTCTTCCCGAGGATAACGAAGAAAACATAAAAGAAGCCCTCGCTCTTTTTCGACAGTTCACAAGAAGAGAATTAATTATTTTGTTACCCTCTTTCTGGAGTTATGAGGTAGGCAATATCCTTATGCGGAAACTTCCGATCGGGCTATTTGTTGAAAAATTTGATTTTCTTCTTTCACAAGCCTTTCAAGAATATTCGTTTAATACGGTTGAAAATCTAACAATCGGAAAATTCGCAAAATTACATCAGGTGACATTTTACGACGCTTCTTATCACCTATTGGCAATTTTTACTGATTCCCTTTTTATCACTGCTGATAAAAAGTATTTCATGCAGTTTAAAGGTGACAAGCATCTGCTGCTTTTGGGGGATATTAAATTTTGAAAGTTATATTCGGTTAATTAGACCTAAAATCTTTAACCGCTTTTGATACTCCCCCATCACCCATTCTTCTTTATTTTGCGGGTGGAAGAAGAGTTGGGTGTCCTCTATTTTTTCAGTGGTGATTTTGGAGCGCATGTACCACAATTGAAATTTTTTAAGAAAAATTTCAATTGGTGACAAGTGATAGGTAACACGAGACACGTTTTTGTTCTTATTACGTGTTCCATGCTCCGAGTCACAAGTCTGCCAATTCGGGAGGAATTTTTTGACCCAATTGTTAGCGCTGACTAATCGACTATAGGTCCCGTCTCTATCCCAAATCGGCTTCATCTGGCAAGTTTCGTGGGCCGTGTACAAATTTTGATCGGAAATTTTAAGGCTTGACTCATCCAAAAAAATATTGAGGCAGGCCTTATTATTTGTAGATGGTGAATGGTTAATGGTTAATTGGGGTTGCGGCTTACGCTTAAATGGGAATAGGAGAATATTTGCGAGGAATCTTGTTGTCCAAAGTGTGCCCTTTGAGGTTACCAAGATGAGGTCGATGTCGTCATCTTTGTGACTGTTTTCCATGGCAAGCGCGCCTGAGATAGCAACGAGCTTAAGCGTTGGGATAATTTTTAGGAGATTGGCAAAAAATAGGGCTTTTTTGAATTTGAATTTTGAATATTTTTTTCTTTGTAATCTGCGATTGACTAAACCGATGTGATTCCTAAGATAATAATAGCCTCGTCTCCTACTTATTTTTTTATCATCTGTGAGCCTGTTGAGTACTTTTTCTACTGATTTTAGGCTGGCTTTTCCCCCAATTAAATATTGGTGAATTTCTTCTATAGTCAATGGGTAGTCGAAAATGTCGTGATAGGCCAGCGTGGCTAAAATAGCCTGACGAAGGTTCATCGATGTGAATCATATATTAATAACTGGAAACTGTAAACATACTGACTAATCTAAATTTAGATTAATTGCGCATATTGTATTATGTAAGAAATCAAAAGATGGAAACTAAAAAAGAGCAGATTCCGGATAAAAATATTCAAAGAGAGGATATTCACCGAAGAGGTGGGCTAATTTTGGAAAAAGCCCGCATGTTTTTGCGGGAAACTCCCCTAGTTTTGGAAAGACCTTGGGATAGGGCTGATATCGAAAGGATTAGAGCTTTTTTTGTTGAAGCCGCTCCTTTTGCCCATCATGAAGTTTTTCCAGACTTTTGGGAACATTCCTTGCTGGCAGCTATTTACGCAAGAAAACTGGCGGAATCTGCTGAGGTGGGTGAGTTGGATCCTTCGGAAGCCGAGGCCCTGGCTTTGTGTCATGATTTAGGAAGATTGGTTGTTCCTAGTGAGTATGGTCTTAATGATATCGTTGCCGAACTGGCAGCGAAGCGTATAGGGATAAAAAAAGATGAGACAGGAAAGGAACCACCGTTGGCTCGAATTTTAGGGGTATTTTCTCCAGCCATAAGAGGTGTTTTCGATCTTTCTGTTCCTCAGCGATTACTCCAGGTTGCTGACTATTTAGGGAGATTTAAAAAGGGTCAAGAAGATAAAGTTTTGATAACCACAGAAGATTTGCCTTTTTTAAGTTCCAGGGGTTACAGAGATAGCGCTTGGGCAATTGCCCGAGCTTCCCTTAGAGCTCTAAGACAACCGGGGAAAGAGGAATGGGTTAACAGTTTAGTAGTGGAGGATGTCCGCTGGTTGCAAAAAGAATTTGGCATAGACTTTGGCAAATTAAGGGACGAAGTATTGGCAGAGTTTAATCGGGATGATAATCAGGGATGGTTATTGTCTGCGCGACATGCTCAAGAAAGTTTAAATAGAGATATTGATATTCAATTAGGAAGGCCCAAAATTAAATTTATAGTTTTTGATGTCGGCGGGGTTTTAATTGAGACCATAGAACCAGACTTAGAACAATTAATAAGCAGACAATTAAATTTAGACACCTCCAAAGTTCACGAGGCTTTCTCTATTTTTTACTCCAAAGAAATGATGGCTGCTGAAATCACCGAAGAAAAATTGTTGAAAATGTTCCTTGGGCGTTTAGGGGTGTCAATGACAAGCATGGAAGATTTCAGGGGTCTTTTTGCTCACCCAGAGATATGCAAATCGATTGCTGGTATGCAAAATTTAATAGCAGATATTGCCAATAAATCAGAAATCACCTTAATGGTTTTTAGTGATTCGATTTTGCCTTTGGCTAAATCCGTTTCTGGTGGTGTTTTGGCACTTTACCCTCGACTTAGTCCAGATAGAGTATTTATTTCTTCTGTCCTTAAGTCATCAAAAATGGGCGGTGACGCATATGCAAAAATTCTAGAACAGTTTGGTAATCCTGATCCCCAAACCGTTCTTTTTGTGGACGACAAGCTGACTTATTCTTCTGCCGCTCGCATCAAATTTAATATGCGCGGCTTTACTTTCGAAGGTGACGCCGCAAAAGGAGAGGCCAGCGCGCAAAGGCTAAAAAGAGAGCTGGCAAGTGCCCAGATTCTATAGAGAGTTAGTATTTAATGATTTATTTTTTAATGGTTGGCGCCGTAGCCCTTTTTGCAGACTCAGGGTTTCGGTGCCAAGGTGTGGGACTAATTGGCACCAAAGCGGGTAAGGGTTTGGGTGACGTTTTTGGCGGTGGTCTGGAGGGCGGTTTGAGCCGGAGTGCCTCTGTTGACACTATTTACAGAATCTTCATAGGCTTTGATGATTTGGTCGTTTAAACCATTATCAAAAGTGCGAGAGGCCATCGGGAAAGAACGCATGTAGGGTGCATCTTGAATATAGGCGCCAACAATTGGGTCTTGGGCAAGCTTTTGGGCCATCGAAACTTTGGGGTATGGCTCACCAAAAAATCTGTTCGGGCTTTTGGCGGCCTCCGAATAGAGTTTGATTAGGGTCTGCTCCTCTTGAAGATACTTGATAAATTCCCAGGCTTCCTGTTGATGCTGGCTTTTTGTTGAAACACCGACAGACCAATAGCTTGCCCAAGTAGTCTTACCTCCTACAAGCTGGGGCAGGGACGCAATTTTAAATCTCAACAGAGGGTTGGCGCTTTTAATTTCAATTGCTCGCCAACTGGGAGCAAGATACATAGCAAGATTACCGCCTGCGAAAGCAACTGTTGAAGGGGGAAGTGTCTCGTCCCAAACGCGATTTGGGCCTTTGGTGAAATTGACATAATATTCAAGGGCATCAGCTGATTGCTTGTCAGTAGGGGACTTGAGATCCCCACCATTTTGCATAATCATCCAACCCAAAATATCGGAGAAGTGATCAACGTTTGAGGCTGTTCCAAGAGCAATCCCGGCGGTTTTAATATTCCCTGCAGTATCACTGACCGTAAGTTTGGCGGCAACCCGGGCCAACTCTTCCCATGAACCCGGGGGTCTGGCAATGCCTGCAGCTTTAAAAATATCTTCATTCCAATAAAGACCAAGGCCATCTATTTCAAGAGGTACTCCAACGAATTTTTTATCGGAATTTCTCAAATCAAGGAGGGCGGTAGGATAGAAATCCTTTTTAAATTCACTGGCTGAAATAATATTTGCCGGCACGGGAACCAGTTCTTCTTTGAGCATTGGTGTCCAAGTATTGTGGAACAGGAAAATATCGGGGCCCTTGCCCGCTTGAATTTGATTTTCTATTGCTTCTCGATACTGGTCACGGCTTTTTTTCTCATAAACAATATTGACATTCGGTTTAATTTTTTTATAATCATCGATTATTTGATTGACAGTTGTCGCTGGCTCCCAAAGACCCCAGTACTTGAGAGTAACTATTTTTTCTTGTTTTGCTCCAGGCAAAAGAGAGCAACCCGAAAGAAAAATTATCAGTATAAGTAATGAGGTTAACCAAAAAAAAGGTTTGAGAAAGTACGACAATCGATGTTTAAGAACGTCTGGCATTTAGAATCCGGGCCCCGTGTCTTTTAGTGGCCTTTTAGTGGCGGGGCAAGCCTGCTTATCTTTATAATAGCATAAAGAGATCTTATTTCTAGCAAGCTAAAAGAGAGAGGGTGGTACCTTTGGCAACTCATTTCGAATTTAAAAAAGCACTGTTTTTCGTCTTGGCAATTCTTGCCCTATACCTTTTTTATAATCTTCTTTATGTGAATAAGATATTTCCGAATATCTATTTTGCCGATTTGTCTCTCTCGGGAAAAAACAGAGAGCAAGTTTCGCAGCTTGTTTCTTGGAAAATCGACTCATTTGAAAAGTCCAGGATTGTTTTATCGGTCGGAGAAGAAAAAATCGTGACAGATTTAAAAACGCTGGGGATTGAATTTGATAAAGAGGCAGCTGTAAGTAGTATTTTTTTGACCGGGAGAACCGGGAACTTAAAGAACGATCTTACACAGAAGCTAAAAGCACCTCTTGCCAAAACAATAATTTTGCCGATATATCAAATTGACTGGCAAAAACTGTCAGCATTATTTTCATCAATCTTGGCAAAATATGAAGTACCGGCTGCGGACGCGACTATTATTTTTAAGGATGGGAGGTGGCAAATTCAAGAAGAATCACCCGGTAAGGTAGTTGATAAAACCAGGCTTGCCGCTCTCTTCTATGATCGCATTGAAAACCTATCTGAGGTCCCCATTGAAGTACCGCTAGTTCAAGAATTGCCAAAAATGAAAACGGTGCAGGCTGAGACGGCTCTTTGGAAAGTCCAGATGCTTTCCAATCAACGAATTGTTCTTTCGTTCGAGCGGATGACATGGGAACTTTCGGGGAAGACGCTTTTTTCAATTCTGAAATTTTTTCCTCAAGGAATACCAGAGGGGAATGTTTGGCAAATTAATTTTGGGACTGAGCCTATTCTTTTTAAAAGAATTACTCTTGAAGACTCGAACGATCCGCTACTTGACGTGGGGCTTTATGGCACGCAGTTGGAAGATTTTGTCAATAGAATAGCCGAAGGCATAGACAAGCCAACGATTAACGCTATGCTGCGGTTTGAGAGCGGTAAGGTTATTGAGTTTACCCCAGCTCAAGACGGGCAGAAATTAGATAAAAGACTAACCTCAGAGCTGATAAATGACAAAATTTCGATTAATGGTGTCGCAGCAGACGATGTTGTCGGAATTGACCTGCCGGTTAAGGTAACACGGGCAAAAATCGAATCTGACCGCATTAATTCTTTAGGGATCCGTGAGCTTTTAGGGCGAGGGGTTTCTTACTTTGCAGGATCAATTCAAAACAGGGTTCACAATTTAACTCTCGGTGCTACAAGGATCAGTGGGACGATCGTGGCGCCCGGCGAAATTTTTTCTTTCAATAACTCCATTGGTGAGGTTTCGGGAGCAACCGGCTACAAGCAAGCTTATGTGATTTCTTCTGGAAGAACGGTGCTTGATGATGGAGGTGGTATCTGTCAGGTTTCGACGACGGTTTTTCGAGCAGCACTTCTGTCCGGTTTGCCGGTAGTCGCCAGAACTGCACACGCGTATAGGGTCGGTTACTACGAACAAGGGGGCTTTAAAGCGGGTCTCGATGCAACCGTATGGGCTCCCGCTGTTGATTTTCAGTTTAAAAATGATACAAATCAGCATATACTAGTGCAGGCTACTGTTGATGCGGTAAATGCAAAACTTCAGGTTGATATCTATGGAACAAGCGACGAACGGAGAGTGGAAATGACCGAGCCTGTAATTTCTAATCAAATTCGCCCACCTCCAGACAAATATCAGGACGATCCGGCTTTGTCTCGCGGAACAGTGAAACAAGTTGATTTTGCCGCCTGGGGTGCAACTTCGGTATTCGCGCGAAAAGTTTACATTGGTAATCGGCTGGTGATTGACGAATCGTTCAGATCAGTATTCCGCCCGTGGCAAGCGGTATACTTAGTGGGGACAGGTGGATAAGTTTGAAGAAAGATTTGGGAATTATTTTTGGTTTGTTTTTACTGATAGTTGTGCTTTTGGTTTTCGGGCAGGGTTTTACAACTGCAAACTTTTTTCGAGGTGAGACTGGCGCAGGTCAAATTTTCCAAAAGTCTAATGGTCTGACCGTGGTCGTTGTTAGAACGCTGAGAATTAATACCAAAGTGGCAACTTCAGCTGGAGACCGAAAGAAAGGGCTTTCAAAAAGAGAGTCTCTGCCGCTTGACGAGGGCCTACTTTTTGTTTTCGAAAATAAGGGCCTGTATGGAATTTGGATGAAAGATATGAAATTTGCGATTGACGTTATTTGGATTGGCGAAGACAAAAAAATTGTTGATATCGCCAGTAATGCTCCGCCCGAACCCGGTAAAAAAGATGGTGAATTAAAGATTTACCGGCCAAGATCCGAGGCCAAATATGTCTTGGAAATTAATGCGGGTTTGGCGATTCTTCACGGTTTGCAAATTGGCGATCAAGCCAATTTTGAATTGTAGCCTAATCTTTTCTCTGCCGGCAAACTAAACCTCAATGCTTATACTCGGAATCGAATCTACATGCGACGAAACTGGTGCAGGGATTGTAAGAGATGGACGGCGTATCCTGGCCAATGTGGTTTCCTCCTCAGCCAAACTTCATCAAAAATACCAAGGGGTAGTTCCTGAGATTGCGGCTCGAGAGCAGGTAAGAGTGATCGTTCCGGTTTTGAATGAAGCACTGCGACAGGCCCAGTCTAAACTTAATGAGATCGATGCAATCGCCGTGGCTTACGGTCCTGGATTTGTCGGATCGCTTTTAGTAGGCGTTGAAACTGCAAAAACTTTGGCGCTTGTGTGGAAGAAACCTCTGACTTGCGTCAATCACTTGATTGGGCATGTGTATGCAAATTGGTTGACAGTTAACCGTGAACCGAAAACCGTTAACTTGCCACAATTTCCAATTGTGGCATTGATCGTCTCCGGCGGGCACACAGATTTGATTTTGATGAAAGATCACGGAAAGTACGGGTGGCTTGGTGGAACCCGCGATGACGCTGCCGGGGAGGTTTTTGATAAGGTTGCCAGAGTTTTAGGATTGGGATATCCGGGAGGAGATGAGATCGAGCGCGCTGCGCAACAATTGACAGCTGACAATTTACCCTCCGACGCTAAAGCTTTGGCGGGCAGCCAATTGACCTTTAATTTCCCCCGTCCCATGATCGGTGATAATACCTTTGATTTCTCCTTTTCAGGTCTTAAAACTTCTGTTGTAAATTATGTCAGTCAGGTGTCCGATGTCTGTGGTCAAGTCCCCGCGATAGCGGTGAAATTTCAGGATGCAATAGTTGATGTCCTGGTTAAAAAAACATTAAGGGCCGCAGAAACATATAGTGCTAAGTCGGTCGTTGTAGGTGGAGGCGTTGCGGCCAATGAATATTTACGTGATCAGTTCTCGGTTATCAATTCACAGTTAGGAATTCCAGTTTTTTTCCCGTCGAAAGGGTTGGCGACCGACAACGGCGCTATGATTGCGGCAGCAGCTTTTTATTTGAAAAAGAGAGTGGATTCTTTAAAATTACAAGCAGATCCGGGTCTTAATTTTAACGACATTTGACAAGTGAATATTTGAGACCTGTAGTTAATTCCTCTACCGATGATTTAACAATCAGAGAAATTTTTGACATAATATCTTCACGGGTCGGGTAAAGAAAAAAGCAACTAAACTTTTCAACATGACTCAGATTTTAATAAAAGAAGTTTTACACGTGGCGGTGGACTCAAAATCTTTCGGCACGTGAAAGAAAAATTGTGACTCTGATTTTGACAATTGACAATTAGGATGTGACAACCGACTGATTAAAAAATTTGCAAATGAAAAAGAGATTTATTAATTTTTTTATATTATGGAACAAGATTTAAATCCTGAAACAAAAATTTATGGTTTTTGGGAGAAAGAGAATTTGTTTCGGGCAGATCCTGCTTCTTCTAAAAAATCTTATTCCGTTTTAATCCCCCCGCCAAATTTAACCGGCGAGCTTCACCTTGGTCACGCAATGCAACATTCAATTTTGGATGCTGTTGCACGCTTCAGGCGACTCTCAGGTTTTGACGTTCTGCTTTTACCTGGCGTCGATCATGCCGGAATTCAGTTTGAAGCGACCTTTGATAAGGAATTAAAAAAAGATAGTCTTTCTAAGGAAAAATTAGGCCGTGAAGAATGGTTGAAAAGTGCATGGGAATTTAAAGAGAAAATTTATAAATCTGTCTCCGCAAGTTGGCGGATGATGGGACTTTCTGCTGACTGGTCGCGCGAAGTTTTCACCTTAGACGAAGGTCCCCGGCGAGCGGTTTTTGAACAGTTTAAAACTTATTGGGAAAAGGGGATGATTTACAAAGGACCATACATTGTTCAATGGTGTCCTAAATGCAAAACTGCTATTGAGGATGTGGAGGTGGAATATGAAGAAAGGGAAGAGAAACTTTATTACTTGAAATATGGCCCCCTGACTCTTGCGACTGTGCGTCCCGAAACAAAGTTTGGTGATACTGCAATGGCGGTTAATCCAAAAGACAAAAGATATAGAGAATATGTCGGTAAAGAATTCGAAATAGAAACGCTCGCTGGGAAAAGAAAAATGAAAGTAATTGCTGATGATGTTGTTGATCCAAAATTTGGAACTGGAGTTATTAAAGTAACTCCGGGACACGACTTCAATGATTATGAAATCGGAAAAAGACATAATCTCCCAATTCTTCAGGTAATTAATAAATCTGGAAGACTTACCGAACTAGCAGGTAAGTATGCGGGAATGAAATTGGAAGAAGCCCGACAAGCTATGATACCGGAATTAAGAGAGAGGGGAATTTTAGTAAAGGAGGAGGATTATGTGCACAATGTTGCTGTTTGCGAAAGATGTAAGAGCGTAGTCGAACCCTTGATTTCAGAGGAGTGGTTTTTGAAAGTAAGCGAACTTGCTGACGGAGCAGTAAAGGTGATCGATGATGGCAAGATAAAATTCTTACCAAAAAACTATGCAAAAATTCTGAAGGACTGGCTCTTGAACATTCACGACTGGTGCATTTCCAGATCTCTTTGGTGGGGACATCGAATACCAGTATGGTATAGAGTGACAGAGGTACAAAGGGCCAATGGGACAAAGAGTATAGAGGTTAAAGTATCGTTAGATTCTCCGGGTGCAGGATGGGTACAGGATGAACAAGTTTTGGATACTTGGTTTTCTTCGGGTCTTTGGCCGTTATCGACATTGGGGTGGCCCTTCGACTTCGCTCAGGGTAAACCCTCTAGTGAAAGAGCGAGTTTGGATCCCGAATTAGCGAAGTACTTCCCTTGGGATTTTGAGATTAGTGCGCCGGAGATTAAATACTTATGGATCGCCAGGATGATTATGATCGCTAATTATTTTACTGGCGAAGTGCCTTTTAAGGCAATGTTTTTCCATGGGATGCTTCGAGATCTGCAAGGGAGGAAGTTTTCGAAATCGCTTGGTAACGGGATAGACCCAATGTATTTGATTGCGAAATGGGGAGTGGATGCAACACGAATGGCGCTTTATACATATAGTATTCCCGGCAGAGATGGACGTGTGTCGAGGGAGATTTTGGACGAACGCGGGAAAAATTTCAGGAATTTTGCGACAAAAATTAGAAATATAGCAAGGTTTGTATTGGAGCTGAAACCAGATTCTGCCCACCTCGGAGGAGTCCATTCCCACTCCGCCAAGGCTACGCAGGGCGAGTCGGCTACCTCCGAGGTGTTACGGAGTGACTCCTCGGAGGTGGCCGATGCTGATAATAAATGGATTAAAGAAGAACTGGAAAAAACAATAAAGAAAGTAACTAATCATTTAGAAAAAGTTGGACTGCATTTAGCCACTGAAGAAATTTACGAGTTTATCTGGCATAAATTTGCAGATGTTTATATTGAAAAGTCAAAGAGAAGAAGAGAAAATGCTCAACCTGTTTTAGAGTATGTTTTGAAAACTTGTCTGATTCTTCTTCATCCCTTTATGCCTTTTTTAACAGAGGAGATATATCAGAAGTTTACCAAGAGGAAAAAGTCGATAATGCTGGAGGAGTGGCCTTCGGCCGAAGATTGATTGTTAAATTGCTCAATTGCTGAATTGTTGATAGCAATGTAACAATATAACAGTTTAACAATATATTCTCCGCATAATTCTCGCAATAATTTCCGCACTTCGTCGAGTCTGACTCGACTTCGTCGCTAGTTTGTAGTCAGTAGCAGGCAGGAAAAGATTACTTTTTCGTTGGTTCTTCTTGGAGTTTTTCTTCAGGCTTGACTTCGGTTGGTTTTTCTTCGGCTGACACTCCCTCTTTGGCTCCCTCAGGAGCAGCTTCTGCGCCTTCGGCGGCTGGTGCAGCTTCGGCAGGCGCAGCAACCTCGACCTTTTCGGCTTCGATTTCGGCTTCAACTGCTTCCATTTCTTTGGTGACAAATTCGCCGATTTTGATAACAACTAGCTCAGATTCAGTATGAATTTCGATTTTTGATCTGTCAACAGCAAGATCTTTGACTTTAATTTCATCCCCGACATTGGCCAGTTTGGTAATATCAACTTCGATTTTTTCAGGAATATCGGCAGGTAGTGCTTCGATTTCGATTTCGGAAATAGGGGTTAGAAGAAGACCAATTTTCTTCTCAACTGCCGATGCCTCACCTATTACCTCTAATGGTACGTTTACTTTAACTTTTTCGGCCAAGTTAACTTGGTAAAAATCGACGTGCAGAGTTTCATCGGTGACCGGATGAAACTGAACGTTTCTTACGAGAACTGGTCTTTTTTCCCCCGACTTCGCTGAAGCTCCGTCGGGCGAGCCGTCAATGGTCAGCTCGACAATGCCGGTTTCCCCGACTTTTTCGTAAACCTTAGAAAAATCGGTGGCCTTGACTTGTATGTGCTCGGTTTTAATTTTGTTGCCAAAGACATGGGCCGGAATAAGGCCTTCGGCCCGAAGCTTTTTGACCTTGCGGCCAAGGACTGTTCTTTTTTGGGCGGTAAGTGGAATTTGTTCCATGCTTCGATTTTACTCAGTATGGAACCCTGAGTTTGTTGAAGGGTTCCATGATGGGGTTTATCTTAACAAATTTATTTGACTTTTGTCTAGGCCGCGATCCGTCAACCGGCGAATGGCTTTTAACTGGTGAGGAAATTAAGAGCCTTGTGAGCAACACTGAATTCATTCAGAAAATGGGGACAAGGGCTATCGAAGAATTACTCAAGGCTAGATTAAAAACCGGCGAGATAACAGAAAATGAAGCCCAAATTATTGCCAATCATGAATGGGGGGCAGCGGCCATTCAAGAAGCTATCCATAAAAATCCCCAAGCTCGAGAACAGCTTGAAGAACTCAAGGCTCAAACAGGAGAAAAAGACGAAAGGAAACTTCTAGCCAAATTATCCGGCAAAAGTCTCTTAATGTTACTT
>Ga0156218_110_pt1 | contig 8399 bp, 4 predicted proteins | sample RifCSPlowO2_12_FD_107866 | JGI IMG/M metagenome (GOLD analysis project Ga0156218, IMG submission 107866) | Candidatus Curtissbacteria bacterium RIFCSPLOWO2_12_FULL_41_16
CATTCCAGGTTTTGGCGCCGATTGAGCCCTTCGACTACGCTCAGGATAAGCCGATTGATGCTGATTTAACCGATTCTGCTAAATCAGTTGATCTGGACAACAAACCCGGTTTGAGCGAACTACAAACCGGGTTTGAAGAAAAAAGAAATATCGCGGCTGTCCAGGGCTATCCTAATGATTCCAAACCCGGTTTGGAGGGCATTTACCTGCCTGCTGGCAGGCAGGGCAAACCGGGTTTGTCTGGTTCCAATATCGCGGCTGTCCAAGGTTATCAATGGCACGTTTTAAACAAATCACAGACCTGGGTAACGCGCGGAGTCAGATCTGAATACGCCGGTTCTTATGTAATTGAGCGGTCAAGCGAGCAAATCTACGGGGGTCTAAAGCAGATCGCAGGATCGGTCTATGCCATCAGGGCCGATATCCTGCGAGATTTCGGCTGGGGAACCAGTATCACCGAGGACTTTGAATTGACCCTGCGGCTTTACGAGGCCGGTTACAAGGTGGTCTTTACCCCGTATATCCAGGTACCGGCCGAAGCTGTCTCCACGGTTAAACGCTTGATTCGTCAGAGGATGCGCTGGGCGGAAGGTTCGAGTTTCAACATAAAAGTGATGTTTGTAAGGATGCTTTTCGGGAAGTGGGAGGAAAAGGAAAACAAACCCGGTTTGGAATTGCTCTACAAACCGGGTTTGGAAGACTTGCGGGAGGAAGAGACAAGCGACGGGAACAAACCCGGTTTGGGCGAACTACCTGCCTGCTCCTCGAGTCTGAACGACCTCGGAGTCGAAGACCGGCAGGCAGGGCAAACCGGGCCTGGAGGAGAAGCGGGCAAGGTTTGGGTGCCATCAAGATTGACACTTGCCGAGAAGCTGGAGTTTTTATACTTCTCCTTCTATTACCTGCAGGCGGCGTTTTTTATAGTCGGCACGATCTCCTGGTTTATCGCCGAGGCGGTATTTCACGCGAAGCTTCCTTTCTGGACGGCGGCTTTCGGCTGGTCTCTGGTTTTGACTAATCTTTTGGCCCTGCCGCTCATGAACATCATCGGTCTCTTCCTGGAGGAGTCTGACGAGCGGGATTACGTGGGAATTCTTTTCTTTTTGGTTATTTCGTATGTGGTGGTGCCTTTCCAGGCTTACGCGGCCATTAAAGGCTTTTTGGAAAAAGAAGAAGGTCCATGGTTCAGGACACCAAAGACGGGGATTATCACGGACGTCTTTGGTCGGTCGAGCTTCTCTAAATTCTTTGGACAGATTTTTGGTGGTAGACCAGCGGGAGTGCCGATTGCCGTCAATTCCTCCACACCAGTCCACCCCCGAGGAGTCTCTTCGATTTCGCTCAGGGCCCACCTCGGGGGTGATAAGGGGGGAGAGGTGTCTCTTGGCGGTATAGACTTTAGGCGGCGGCTGGCATGGCTTAGGCTGACGGCGCCTGCCGGGAGAATAAACTTTCGGAGACAAAACAGGCCGGCCGCAAGGGTTATGGTGGCGGTTTTCGTTTTCATTTTTCTTTTGATTAACCTTTTGGCATTTGCCGGCAGACGGGGCGGGATTATGGCGATGGTCGGCTTGGGCGTCGAGTCAAGCTCGGCCGGGGCCGAGTCAAACTCGGCCGAGGCGATTTTGGCGCAGGCTCCTGATCCGGGCATTGAGCAGCAGATAAACATCATGGACCAGGAATATTCCACCGCCCAAACAACGGATTATCCTACCGACAACAGTCTGGGCATTGTCTGCTGGAACGACAACGCCAACAGTTGCGATATCACCACCGGCCAGTATACGGGAGAGACCGTTTACTTTGAGGCCGTTATTAAAAACGCGGGCGGAGGTACAACTTTCGCCTCGCTGTACAGCGCGGGCGGTACCCAAGTTTCCGGCTCGGAAGTTTCCACAACCGCCTCAACCTACAGTCGGGTCAGAAGCGGAGCGATCAGCCTGACAAACGATACGGATTACACGGCGCGGATCCGGGCTTCCTCGGGAACGGCCTCAATTCTTTCTGCCAGGATCATCGCCCTGCAGGCCGACCCGACCAGTATTGTCGATACCCAAACCCATATCGAGCTGGGCAACAACGAGACAACCGCTTCAACCTCGATGACCGTGCTTTCCAACCCTAAATATTTCCAATACGACGACGACAAGTACGACGGCACCAGAAACGCCTATTTTGAGGCGAGCCTAAAAAGCGGATCAACAACGAGTTCCTCAACACCAACTGCCGAAACCCCGCCGACCACCCAGGGCACCAACAGCCCCGCCTGGACCAACCCGCAGAACATGGAAGATAACGAGGGAACAAACCTGGCAACCGGGGATAAAGCCGACATGGTCAATCAGGAGACATTTGATTTCAGCTCTATTCCGGCGGACGCGACGATTGTGGGCGTGACAGCCAGAATTGACGCCAAAAAAACGGGCACCCGCAATAATTCGGCGATTTTAAACCTTCTTAACGCGGGGACCTGCACGGCCAAGGAAACGACAGCCTGGACGACTTCCGAGGCCACCTATACCCTGGGGACTGCCAGCGATACCTGGAGCTGTACGGCGCTAACGGCGACAAACGTCAAAAACGCCGCTTTCGGGGCTTCGGTTCTGGCGGACAAGACCACAGGCGCCGACCCTGCCAGCGGTTCTTACCTTGTCGATTACGTGGCCTTAACGGTTAATTACACTTACCCTATCGTCCAAACGGTGACCGCCGAACTTTACAACCGCACGGACGGGGCGACTGTTGCCAACAGCACGATTACGCTTGCTTCGACCTCCTGGACGCGGGTAAGAAGCGCGTCGGCCGTGACTTTGGATACCACAAACGATGACGAGTATGAGGTGGGATGGAAAACAGCGGCGGGCACGGCCTCCATGGCCAACGCCAAGGTGGTTTTGACGCAAAACGCGGCGGGGGGGTTGAACAGTATGGAGCTTTACCATAATTATGTGAATACGGGGAGGACTGTTGCTTCGGACTGGGGGAATTTTGGCTACTTTAACCTTTACAACTCCAACAACTGGTTCGGGGGGGCGGCGGCGGGTTTTACTTATTACCATGAGGCGACGCTGAAGCCGTCCGGTGCCGGGGTGACGGGCAACGCCCGCTTGACACCGGGGGCGTTGGGGAATGTTTCAAGCACGCTTGATCAATCGGACGTGGGTACCTTCTCAACTACTGCCCAAGGGCAGTTGCCGGAGAAAATTCGTAGTAATACCACCGTTACCTCAACCCTTGGCTCTTCCACCTATGTCTATGTTTTGGGAGGGTATAATGGTAATTTTTATTCCACCGTCTATAAAGCAACCCTAAACGCCACCACCGGCGACATGGGCACCTTTGCCACCGCCTCCCAAGGCCAACTGCCAGCTACCTACGTTTGGCACACCACCGTCACCAGTGCCTTTGGTTCCAGCACCTACCTTTATGTTCTGGGGGGCCGTGGTAATGATACCTATGTCTCCACCGTCTATAAAGCTACCCTAAACGCTACCACCGGCGACATGGGTACTTTCACCACCAGTGCCCAGACCCAACTGCCGCAGACACTTGAGAATCAGACCACCGTTACCTCAACCTTTGGCTCTTCCACCTATGTCTATGTTTTGGGAGGGTATAATGCTCTCACCCTCCGCTCCACCGTCTATAAAGCTACCCTAAACGCTACCACAGGCGACATGGGCACTTTTGCCACCGCCTCCCAAGGCCAACTGCCGGCTAGCCGGGCTGATCACACCACCGTCACCTCGCCTTTGATTGGTTCCTCAACCTATGTCTATGTTTTAGGTGGATCCGGTCCTGATTCCACCGTCTACAAAGCCACCCTAAACGCCACCACAGGTGACATCGGTACCTTCTCAACCGTCTCTCAAGGCCAACTGCCGAAGACTCTTGGGGGCCAGAGGACCGTTACCTCGCAAGTTGGTTCCTCAACCTATGTTTATGTTTTAGGAGGAATAAGCGTTTCTTCTGATCCTGTTTCCACCGTCTACAAAGCCACCCTAAATGCCGACAACGGTAACATGGGCACCTTTGACACCGGCTCCCAGGCCCAGCTGCCGCAAATACTTTCGAGGCAAACCATCGTTACCTCTCCGCTTATCGGCTCCTTAACATACGTCTATGTTTTGGGAGGAATAGGGAGAACTGATCACTTGTCCACCGTCTACAAGGCGGTATTACTTGATAATACTTTTGAGAGGCAGAGGAGTGGGAGCATTTCGCCGACTTCGGCGGCGGGGGGAGATATAGGGACGTTTGACACTACTTCCCAGGCCCAACTGCCGCAGGTTTCAAATACTCAGACTACTGTCAATTCTACCATCGGTTCCTCAACCTACGCCTATGTCTTAGGGGGATGGAACGGTAGTGGTCGTCTTTCCACCGTTTACAAAGCCACCTTAAATGCCGACAACGGTAACATGGGCACCTTTGATACCACCTCCCAAGGCCAACTGCCGCAAATACTTCAGCAGCATACTACCATTACTTCCACCCTCGGCTCCTCGACTTACGTCCATGTCTTGGGGGGAGATGACGGTTCTTACCGTTCCACCGTTTACAAAGCCACCTTAAATGCCGACAACGGTAACATGGGCACCTTTGACACCGGCTCCCAGGCCCAGCTGCCGCAAAAGCTTTCTTCCGGTACTGCCGTTATCTCCACAATCGGTTCTTCCAGATACGTCTATGTATTGGGAGGCTATGGTACGGACTATCTCTCCACCGTTTACAAAGCCACTTTAAACGCCACATCCGGTGATGTCGGCACCTTTGACACCGGCTCCCAGGGTCAGCTGCCGCAAACACTTCAGGACCATAACACTGTTATCTCCACAATAGGCTCTTCGACATACGTCTATGTTTTAGGAGGAAAAAATTCTGCTAACCGCTCCACCGTTTACAAAGCCACTTTAAACGCCACATCCGGTGATGTCGGCACCTTCTCCACCGTCTCCCAGGGTCAGCTGCCGCAGGCAGCTCCCGACTCTACCACCATCAGTAGTACCATAGACTCCTTAACTTATCTCCATGTATTTGGGGGGGGTTCCAGCTCCACCGTTTACAAAGCCCAGATTGCCATTGACGGTACCGAATACGACACCGAGATTCAGAACGCCACGGTTGCCAACTCGACTCTGGTTATTGACGTGCAAAATTTGCAGATACCGGAGAACTTGTTGGCGTTTTTGCCGTTGGGTGTGTTTATACCAAGGCTAATTACAAAACTAAGGGAATGGAGAAGACGAAGGTTGTTATGCGAATAGAATGCAAATGTAAATAGTGCGAATGCATGCGAATGGGAAAGGAAGGAAATAGCCGATCTAGTTTACCCGGAGCTTAGTTACAAGATTGTTGGAATTTTATTTAAAGTCCACACCAAACTTGGTGGTAAGTATCAAGAGAAATACTACCAACGAGCGGTTGAGGTAGCTTTAAAAGAAGAAGCACTCTCTTACGAGAAAGAAATTGCCGTTGATCTTTCGTTCGATACTGTTAAGATCGGTAAGTACATTCTGGATTTTTTAATTGAAGACAAAATTATTTTAGAACTTAAAGCGATTCCACAGTTTAACCGAGATGATTTTAGACAAGTCTCGGCTTATTTGAAGGCAAAGAGATTGAAATTGGGAATTCTGGCAAACTTTAGGGGAGATAAATTAGTGTATAGGCGTATTTTAAACTCTAAAGTCCAAATATGATTCGCATGAAGAGGAAGTCAACTTTTTACAACCTATTTATCGTTCTTTCGGTACTGCTTTTGGCTTTGCCGTTTTTGACAAGTTTAGAGGATTTGTTAACAAGAGTGATTATCCATTTTAACCTTTACGATGTCTTGCAGAGGTACGTAGTGCCTTATGAGTTGCGCGTTTTGTCAACGATCCTTAACTTGCTGGATTTGCCGGTAAGGTCCGGGAAGGCGTATATCCAATTTGTGCGGAACGGAAAGCCGGAGGTGATTTTTCTGGCCTGGAATTGCATCGGCTGGCAGTCGCTGGTTTTTCTTCTGGTAAGTTTGATGGGAGGGCTTTCCGGCAGGTTCACGACCATAAGCCGCCTGCAGGCCGTGACAATCGGGCTTTTGGGGACATATCTGGTTAATATTTTGCGCCTGGTTTTGGTAGTCGTGGTTTATTATATTGGCGGAAGGGGAGTCGGGGTGGTGTTTCACAATTATTTTTCAAATTTGATGGCGATTGTCTGGCTGTTTGTGTTTTGGTGGCTAAGTTATACGTACGTGCTGGAGGAGAAACATAGTAATATTAAATATCAAATAGCAAAAATTAAAAATACAAATTAGATATATGAGAGCGTATTTTAAATAAATTAAAAAGCAAATATGGCAAACGCTAAACAAATAGAGTTTAAAAAAAGGCTTTACAGGTTTGTAATTAGGTTGATTAAATTCATAGAAAATTTGAAGAAGGCCCAAACCAGCAGAATTATAAGTGATCAACTGTTAAGAAGCGGTACAGGGATTTTGGGAACTTACATAGAAGGTTTATCTTCAAGTTCAAAAAGAGAGTACACTAATTACTTTAATTATTCCTTAAAATCCGCAAATGAAAGCAAGGCGTGGGTTTCAATACTAAAAGATACAGGTAATGGGGACAGAAAAGAGGCAGACTGGATATTAAAAGAACTGGAAGAATATTCTAAAATTTTTGCTTCAAGCATATTGACCTTAAAAGGCAAAAAATAAATATTTGATTTTTTATATGTATATTTAATATTAAAAATTTGATATTTGATCTATGGTAGGTAGTCAGTTTAAATCTGCTAAATTAGCGGTATGACAAAGTTTAAATCCGTGCTTATCGGATTATTCAAAAGGAAGGAAGCGATCGCGCTGGCGGTGGCTTTAGCGGGGTGGATTGTTATCGGGTTTGTAATCTTTAAGATTTTCTTTGACAAGAAGCCTGAGGTTAAATATCCTTCTTCCGTTAATTCAACAGGTTTAACGACAGGCGCTTTAGCGGTTTTCGATTCCGAGGGAAAAGTGTTTCTCGCGGGAGACCCGGATCCTGATTCAAAAATAACAGATTTTATGCTTTCGCGCTATCTTACCGATACCGTCGCGCTTGATGAAACTTTCGGAGATGACGGGAAGGTGCTTACCGATTTTAACGGGGGCGAGGATTACGCGACTGTTGTTATCAGGCAGGAGGACGGGAAAATTATTGTGGCAGGGCAATCTGATAACGACTTTGCGTTGGTCCGATATTTGCCCGATGGAGGCCCGGATGAGAGTTTTGGCAAGGGCGGCAAAGTCGCCGCGGATTTAGGGGGGAGGGATATAATTGAGGCGATTAGTATTGGCCCTGACGGCAAGATAGTTGTCGCGGGCGGGTCTTCGGAGGGAAATGAGAGCAGTTTTGCCTTAGTTCGCTTTCTGGCGGACGGCAGCCCGGACACGGGTTTTGGAAAGGACGGTAAGGTGACAACTGATTTTGGGGGCGGAAATAGCGCGGCGGCGGCGCTTGCTATTGATGAGGACGGAAAGATTGTGGTGGCGGGGGGGGCCTTTGACAAAAAAAGTTACAGTTTTGCTACCGCACGCTATCTTTCCGACGGAACCTTAGACAAAGGTTTTGGCAAGGGCGGTAGAGTAATGACCGATTTTAGCAAGGATACGGACGGGGCCTCCGATGTTCTAATTCAATCAGACGGCAAAATTATCGCGGGAGGGGTTACTTCGGGAAAAGGTACATTTCTTGATTTTGCCCTCGCGCGTTATAATGCCGACGGAACTTTAGACAAGAGTTTTGGCAATGACGGTCAGGTTGTGACCGATTTTGATAAGTCTGACGATACGGTTAACAGGATCTTGATTGCCGGTGGCAAAATAATGGCAGCGGGTGGCAGCCAGACCAATTTTGCCCTCGCGCGTTATAATGCCGACGGAACTTTAGACAAGAGTTTTGGCAATGAGGGGAAAGTGACTTTGGATTCGGGAAGCGTAGACGACTCTGTTTTTGCCTTGAAAGAGGCCGGGGATAAAGTAATAGCTTTAGGCTACTCGCGAGATAAAGGGGGGAATAAATTAGTTTTATCGGTTTTTACCAACGATGGTGTTTTGGTGTCGACTTCCCCTTAATTTTTCCTTATTGACAACCGGGACAGCTTAGGGTAATTATTAAAATCCAGGCTTCGTAATGTCGAAAAAATACTTTTTAGCAATCGTTCTTGTTTTAACTTTTTACCTAATATTTACTCCTAACGCAGGTGCCGCAACGGGTGGACTTGATACTACCTTTGGTGATGGCGGAAGGACAGTTACCAGCATGGGAAGCGGCGACGATGGGGACCAAGCATGGCGTGCGGCTCTGGATTCTTCCGGCAGAATCGTGGCGGTGGGATGGACTGCGAGTACGGATTATATCGCGGGCGGGGATGAT
>Ga0156218_115_pt1 | contig 6845 bp, 5 predicted proteins | sample RifCSPlowO2_12_FD_107866 | JGI IMG/M metagenome (GOLD analysis project Ga0156218, IMG submission 107866) | Candidatus Curtissbacteria bacterium RIFCSPLOWO2_12_FULL_41_16
CGTGAGACAGTTCGGCCTCTATCCGGTGTAAGCGTTTGATATTTGAGAGGGGTCACCACTAGTACGAGAGGACCGTGGCGAGCGAACCTCTAGTGTGCCAGTTGTCACATCAGTGGCAGTGCTGGGTAGCCACGTTCGTAACTGAGAAGCGCTGAAAGCATCTAAGCGCCAAACAGGCCTCAAGACGAGATATCGAAGATCCCTGGAAGACTACCAGGTTGATAGGCGGCAGGTGTAAAATTAGCAATAATTGTCTACGTTAAATCGTAGGGTTCGCTAAGTAAACTTGCGGACATTTGACAATTGACAGTTAACATTTGACTTAAGAAATTTAGTTAATAGTTAATTGTCATAAGTTAATTGTTCGCCAGCTTTAATGGCGTTCAGCTTAGCCGTACTAATAGATCGAATTACCTAATCTCGCGCAGGGCGCGAGTCTATTCCATTCAGTTTTAAAGGCACTAGATCTAGCGTTTAGTAATTAGTTGATTAGCGTTTAGTTTTAAAAATTTCCAGACGCTATACGCTAATTGCTAGACGCTTTTTTTGCTGGTTGACAAACTCAAGGTAGTTGATCTTAAATATACTTAGATATTTTCACACCCGTGCCCTACGCAGTGTGATTTTTTGTTGGGAGGGAAATTATGGTAGAAAGACCAATAGGACCTGCTAATGGTGATAGAGTTGGGGTTCACGTTCCTTGTATGGGTAAATTCCCAGAGCAAAGAGCCCGATTATACGAGGCAATGTGCAGTCCAGCGTTAAGTACCGCTCTTGATACAGAGCTTAATAACATGTATCAAGATTCCCTGCGTCAGCTTGGAGTGAGCGAAAATGATATAGCGGAGAGATCGGAGGCGTTTCGACAAAAGCCACTCAATTTGCAAAAAATAGAGGTAGCCTATGATTGTAAAGTTGCAGCGGAAAGGTGTTTTGCACAAAAAGGCAATGGCTCAACTGGTCGCGAAAATTCTCCTATTGAAATTACCTCCCCGAAAGAGTAAAATTTTTCTGCTGGTGTCTTGTGCGAACTGGTACCACTCCTTCCTCGTCTCGATTCGTCGAAGCGGGCCATTCCGAACAGGATAGTGAAACGGTTCAGCGGCGACAATAGTGTTACCGAAAGGTTGTGCGAAGATAGCTCGATGCCAGCATTATCAATTAGCCTACCGTAATCGGTAGGCTTTTTGTTTTCATCTACTTCCGATGTGAGCTAGCCCTTCGACTTCTCTCAGGATCGAATGACTTTGTATATCGGGATTATTTCTCCAGGTTCAGATTGGGGCGTATTTGTAGGGTTTTTTTCTTTTTGAAAACCTGATACAATGCTAGGCAATTAGGCCGGTAGGTACGTAGGCAATTAGGATAAAATTTTTCCCCCCAGCCCACTGACCCCCCAGCCTAAAAATCTAAAAAGGAAGTGGTTATGATTGGTTCAACAAAATTCTACAAACAAGCCCTCAAAATCTAAATCTAATACTTCAAATACTTCAAAAAATTCTGACAAAGTTACCACAATGGCCGAACTTTTGGCCTCAACCGGCTACAGAATCCCGGCGCTCCGGAGAGGGCAAGAGGTTAGCGGGAAAATTATTTCCATCAGCCCCTTTGAAATCTTGATTGATATTGGGGCAAAATCCGAAGGGCTAGTCTATGGCCGGGAGCTTGCGGCAGTTGGTGATCTTATTGAGCAGTTTTCGGTTGGTGATAAGGTGGACGCGCAGGTGATATTTCCGGAAAATGACGCCGGTCAGGTAGTACTATCGCTACGTAAGCTTTCTGGAGAAAAACGCTGGCTGGAGCTTGAGGAAAAACGGGAAGAGCAAGAAGATATAGGAGTTGTTGCCGTTGAAGTAAATCGCGGTGGAGTGATTTGCGACTTTCTGGGCTTGCGCGGATTTTTGCCAGCTTCGTTGCTCTCTGTTTCTTTGTCAGGACAAGCCCAAGCGCCGGCAAAATTGGAACAATTAATTGGTAAAAATCTAACCGTGCGTGTCATAGAGGTTGACAGGTCAACAAATCGGTTAATATTTTCCCAAAAACAACTGAGTAAGTCAGACATAGACTCTCTTTTAAAACTTCTTTCAAAGGTTGAAATTGGTGAAAAATATTCGGGGCAGGTTAGCGCAGTTCTGCCATTCGGAATTTTTGTGGAAATAGAGATTGGGTCAGTGGGTAAGTTGGCTGGTGGGCAGGTAGGCAAAAAACCCACAAACCCACAAACCCACGAGCCTACGAGCCAAAAACTCGAGGGGCTTGTTCATATTTCGGAAATTTCCTGGGAAAAAGTTGATGACCCCTCAAAACTTTTTAAAGTCGGGGATAAATTAGAAGTAATGGTTATTGCCAAAGACCTGGCTTCAGGCCGTTTAAATCTTTCAGTTAAGCAACTTGCCACCGATCCATTCTTGGCGGTTTCTGAAAAATACGCCAAAGATCAGGAAGTTTCCGGAAAGGTAGCAAAAATTACCCCGTATGGAGTTTTTGTGACCCTGAAACATCCTTCGACGGGCCAAGGATTAAACGAGATCGAAGGTTTAATACATATCTCCAAGCTTCCTCCGAATGTTTCATATGAAATCGGGCAGGTAGTGGAATGTCTTGTGGAATCTGTAGACACTCGCGCCAGACGGATTTCTTTGGTACCGGTTGTTCGCGAAAAACCGATACTTTATAGATAGGTTAACGAATTTATGCGAATCTGCTATTTAGCTTAAAAACATTAGTATCTGATTCGCGTAGGAGGATTTGACTAAATAAATATTTCTCAATATGCGAATTTATACGAATATTGTAAATATGAGAAAAGCATTCGTATTAATTCGTAGTGAGCGATGAAATTGCGAAGTCAATACATTTGTCAACAATGTGGGTACAGATCTGCCTCATTTTTAGGTAAGTGTCCAAATTGCGGGGAATGGAATTCGCTTGTCGAGACTGAAGTTTCTGACGAGAATCTCAAATCTCAAACCTCAAATTTCAAATTAGAAGAGAGTCTCTCCAGGCTCTCCCATGTCAAGAGTCAGGAGTTTAAAAGGACGCCAACCGGCTTTTTGGAATTTGACCGGGTTTTAGGTGGGGGCATTGTCCCCGGCTCGTTGGTTTTAATTTCCGGCGATCCCGGAATCGGCAAGAGTACCCTGCTTTTGCAGACGGCAATGAAGATTAGTTCACAGTTTAGAGTTCACAGTTCACAGAAAGGACAAAAGCAAAGGCCTGAAGCTACCGTGAACAGAAAACCGTCAACCGAGAACCAGCACTCCGTGCTCTACGTTACCGGCGAGGAGTCCGCCCACCAGGTAAAAATCAGGGCGGATAGGCTGCTTGGGCCAGCAGGTAAGTGGGGTGGGGGGTACTTAGACAATCTTTATATCTTGCCTTGTACCAGCGTTGAGGCTATAATCGCCGCATCCGATAAACTTAACCCCATAATTACCATCATTGATTCCATTCAAACGATAACCACCGAGCGGCTTTCAGGTTCTGCCGGCAGCGTAGGGCAGGTTAGAGAATGTGCGGGACTGCTTCAATCTTATGCAAAGCGAAATCATATTCCGATTTTTTTGGTCGGTCACGTGACCAAAGAAGGTAACATCGCAGGACCAAAGGTCTTGGAGCATTTGGTAGATGCGGTTTTGAACCTGGAGGGTGAGGCGATGTACTCTTATCGTTTACTTCGAACAACTAAAAACAGATTCGGTTCGACTTTCGAGGTGGGGGTTTTTGAGATGACAGATATGGGCATGATTGAAGTCTCCAATCCTTCCGGGGTGTTTTTAGCTCAAAGGATAGCATCGCGGCCCGGGAGTGTTGTGGCCTCGACAATTACCGGCGAAAGACCAATTTTAGCGGAAGTTCAATCCCTTTGTACTTCAACTATTTTTGGTATGCCAATCAGGCGTGTAACGGGTTTGGATTTCGCCCGAGTACAAATTGTGATTGCTGCCTTAACGCGGGCTGCAAACTTAGCCTTAGGGAATTTGGATATCTATGTTAACGTAGCCGGAGGTTTGAAGATTGGCGAACCGGCCGCAGATCTGCCGGTAGCCCTGGCGATTGTTTCGGCGACTCTGGATAAGCCCTTACGTGAGGGAACTTGTGCTTTTGGGGAGGTTGGTTTACTTGGAGAGTTAAGACCTGTCAGTTTTTCAAAAAATCGCATAAATGAGGCCAAAAGACTTGGTTTTGATGATTTTGTGACACCCGAAAAGTTTAAAACTTTAGAAGAGGCTATTTCCTATGCGATACATGGAGAATAGAATGAAGCTAAAAACTCTACTTCGTCCATTGCTCTCCATTATTTTTGGAATCATTGGGACTTTTATTGTTAAAGTGATTGTTCCCCCGGAGATTTTTACCATTAGTGGCAATTATCTTCTGATACTGGCTATTGCCGCTTTTGGAATTCTTGGTTTTATATTACCTGAACTTGTGGAGCTTGCCGGTCGAGCCGGTACTATGGCTGTCGCAACCCAAATTGTGAGACATCTGCCAAGTGCCGCAGCCGGAGGACTTTTGCGATCCTCATTACCATTCAGAAAAAGGAGACCCGGGAAGGCTTTCGCTTCAAGGGGGAAATATGCCAATCCGCTCATTTTGGATACCTCGGCTCTTATTGACGGACGGCTATTTGATATTGTTAAAACCGGTTTTATTTACGGAACTTTTTTGGTAATCCCTTCTGTAATTGCCGAGCTGCACAAGCTTGCCGACAGTAAAGATGAGATTCGCCGGGCTCGTGGCCGCCGCGGCTTGGAAGTTCTTTCTGCGATGCAGGCCGAGCGGCAAGTGAAGGTTGAAGTTTTGTCCGCTGAGCCTCGTGACGCGGCGGTTGATGATAAATTGGTAAAACTTGCCAAGAAAATCGGGGCAAAAATTATAACGGTTGACTACAACTTAAATAAGGTTGCCGTTGTTTCCGGCGTTAGTGTGCTGAATATTAATGAGCTTGCCAACGCGGTTAAAACGGCTGTTTTACCCCATGAGCGACTCAAAATACAGATAAACGCGGTTGGACGCGAGAAAAATCAAGGTGTTGGTTATCTCGCGGACGGGACAATGGTTGTTGTTGAAGGGGGAGCGAATTTAATAGGTAAGACTGTGGAGGTTGTTGTACATAGAATTTTACAAACGGCGGCGGGGAAGATGATATTTGCCCGAAGGGCGAACGCTAACTAGTCGCTGGTGTCTAGTAACTGGTTTTAAGTACGAGCTACTAGAAACTAGCTATCAGTAACTAAGTTTACTTCCTTTATATTATATACGTCTTTATATACTTCTGTATCATTTAGCCATGAATCTAATTGCTAAATGGCTATATTGCTAAATTGTTCGAGAGCAATTTAGCAATTCAACAATATAACAATTAATTAAACCGTTTTGCCTACTATAATAGGCTAAAGTCATTTGACTGGTGGATTTAATAACTCTAGGCTTTTCATTTTAGGCTCGTATTTTTACTATCGGTTAAATTTGGGACTTGACAAAAATTATTGATGGTGCTAAAGTTTTTCGGCAGGCTGAAACTCCCTGTACCACACGGTACAGGATTTATGTCTTCCTTAAAAAGTGTTTTAGATGCTGGAGAGGAAGAAAAGGGCTTTTAAGGATTAAAACCTCTTGAGAGCCGATAAATCAATAAAAAGAGCATCACTACCGCAGACTGAAACTCGAATAGCAATGCTCTTTTGAGGTGTAAGGGAAGCGACTTAGGGCAGCTAAGTTGCTTTCCTTTTTTAGATTAGAACAACTGAGTAAAATTTGTCAAGAGGTAAGATACTTTAGGTTGTTTAAATAATCTAATCATCTTGTAACTTCCCAGCCTCAACAATTGGATACAATATTTCCTAACACTAAAATTTTTTCTAAAAATCAGTATACTCAGTATAGCCAGAAAGGCAGTGACTGGGTTTTGGTGGAGAAGGTGTTCCTGCGCATCAGTCAACAGCGGACCAGACCTGTATTTTGTAGGACTTGACAAATCCTATAACGTGGTGTATATTTCGCGCACCCCGTACTTTTAAACGGTACGTGACTGCCCCATATTTTAATCTGCCCCTTTTAGAAGTTAATTGTTGATTGTGTATCGTTCATCTAACGATTCACCAATTACTTAAAACGACCTAGAGTACTTGACAATGACTTATCATTGTGGTACTATTCCTGCCAATTTGTAAATATCTAAGAACCCATAGTTCTTAGAAGTTGCCCGCCGGTAGGCGAGGCAGGCCCAAAATGAGTAGAAAAGAAGGTATTTTTCCAAAAAGTCAGCGACCCCTTAAGGCGGAAGAGTTACCAGGTATCGGGGATTATGACGTCAATGGGTTGGGTGATGGTGCCCAATCCGGCCTCTTTGGGAGGCTTGCTTCTTCAAGAATTGTGCGTGGCGCTGGTGCTGTCACAGGGCTTGGAGCAGTTGTTGCTGGAGTCCAAATTGCCCAGAAAGCATCACTGGATGCTCCTCCGTCAATTGTTAGAGACATTAGTGAAATCTTCAAGCCTAATGAGGCTTATGCTGATGGAACAACCCCACCACCGAATCCAAATTTTATCGATGAAGGACCGGCATCAACTCCCCATCCTGTCGACCCAAACGAACCGCAGGCAACACCGGGGCCGGATAATCAGCCGCAACTAACTCCAGCTCCGATAGCGCCGCATAATGAACAGTTTCAACTAATAGTTAACAAGTCGCTCGATGCCAACCGAAACGGGATAATCGACAGTGCCGATATTCCTTTTGACCAAGCATTCAGAGCCGGAATTGATCGCAATCGCAATGGAAGGTTAGATTCGGGAGAGGCTACCGAAGGTGCCAGAACCGGTAGCGATGGTATAGAAATGAT
>Ga0156218_112_pt1 | contig 6551 bp, 5 predicted proteins | sample RifCSPlowO2_12_FD_107866 | JGI IMG/M metagenome (GOLD analysis project Ga0156218, IMG submission 107866) | Candidatus Curtissbacteria bacterium RIFCSPLOWO2_12_FULL_41_16
AAAGGCGATCTTTACGAGTCGCTTCTTTCGAGCATTGAGTCGGCCGGTGAGCTTGGACAGTTTCTCACGCCTCGGCACATTATCCGCGCCATTATTGAGATGGTAAATCCTAAAATCGGTGAGACGATTTTTGACCCTGCGTGCGGCTCCGCCGGATTCTTGATCACGGCTTACGAACGACTGAAGTTCAAAAACAGTGATCCAAAAAATCTTGAGGATCGCGATGGCAGAAAAATTGGCTACGGCGATAAGCTCAATAAAGAGCAGTGGAAATTCTTAACCGAGAAAACTTTTCACGGTTATGATGTAGACCCGGAAATGGTGCGTCTCGCTTTGATGAATTTAATTCTTCACGGCATTGAAGGCGCGCATATCCGCAGGAAGGATACCGTAGCCGGTGCCGAGGATGAAGAAGATTTGCGCCGATTTGATATCGTGCTTACCAATCCGCCCTTTGCGGGGAAGGTTGATCGCGAACGGATAAAACCAACCCTGCCGGTAAAATCCAATAAAACGCAGGTTCTCTTTCTCGGCTATGTTATCAACTCTCTTAAACCAAACGGCCGGGCCGGAATAATTCTCCCAGAGGGTTCTCTTTTTGGCACAAACAAAGATGACAAAGACATCCGCCGTTATCTTTTGGAAAACACAAAGTTGGAAGCAGTTGTCTCAATGCCAGCTGGCGTATTTCAACCCTATGCCGGAGTAAAAACCAGCTTCTTGGTATTCAAGCGAAAGCCAACACCGAAACTGGATGAAAAGGAACAGATTTGGTTTTTTGACATGAAAGGCGACGGTTCTTCACTTACCTCCGCCAAAAAATTCGGCTCGCAATACAAAAATGACATTCCGAAACTTTTAGAGCTCTGGGGCAAAGGCCAAGCAGTTGCAAAGCCCTATTCGTGGTTTACGGCCGTAAAAGAGATCGCGGAGAACGATTATATCCTCTCGGCTAATACTTATAGCCCCTACAACGGCGAGGAAGAAATAAACCATCGCGAGCCAAAGGAGATTTTGAAGGAAATTGAGGGTGGCACAAAAAAATTGGATGAGGCGTTAAAAAACATCGGGAAAACGATATGAGTAAGGCCGATAACAAAATTTATTTTTCGAATGTTTTTGGAGTTGAACACGCCGTAATCGAAAAATACGGCGCTTTAGATATTTCTCTCATTTGCGACAACCCTGCGTTTGCTGACCCATTTCTCATTTTTGCGAATCCAAAATACAAAACATTACATGATTTTATTATTGACTATTTAAGGTTTTTAAGAAATCTCACATTAAAAAATAACGGGCAAAAATTAGATAATGGGAAATTTAATCATTACTATAAATTCCCGGAAGTAAAACAGGCATGGCTTGGTTATTCTCTCAGTGGTAATGCTGGATTGGGTTTAGGTAAAGATTTTGCCGAATCTCTTTATCAGAATCTGCATAAGATTTTTTCAAAATTCGGAAACGAGAAACTAACAGAATCATCGCACCTTGAAAAACTTTGCTTAGTCGAAGAAGGGGTTGGGGTAGATAAAATTAGCGATTTTACTTTAAATCTGATTAAGAAGTTTTTGTTGGAATATACGCAAACATTCGCAAAGAAGAATTTGAACAGTAAATTTTTAGCGGAATTTTCGGTGCGTAAAGTTGAGTTTGATTTCCAAAAAGGAATTTGGATAGATGGGCGTTTCACTCTGCCCGCTTTTGGAATCAATGGGAAAAAAGAATTTGTGCTACTCGTGCCTAAAGAAATCTTGACCAAAGAAGATACCTGGATTTCCAAAAATGATTTTTTAGAAAATGACACCGCGATTTTTAGCATCATACCAAACGACGAGTTGAGGGCGAAAATTAATAGATTTTTCCATGATAATTTACAGATTAAATTAAATAAGAAAAAACAAGCAGAAAAAGATTACTCCAAGAAAAGCAGGACGAATGCTCTATTAAAAACCGTTTGGGAGTATCCGGAGGTACTCGATTATTACATTAAACTGAAAGAACAACAGAAAGACGATGCACTGAAATTACATGTCGCTGACCCCGAGAGCGTCAACTTCTTTTTTGATGCGAGCGCTATACAAAAAGAATTTGCAAATAAAAGTTTTAAAAAATTAACATCTTTTGACGACTGTGTTGCAAGAATTGATTTCTTCAAAAAAACATTAGAGTCAAACAGCAAGGACTTATATCTAAAAGGTAAGCCTCTCCAAGAAAATCAGTTGCGATTGATGTTTAAAAATGTCACTTACGGTAGCTTGTTTGATTACAATTCTGAAGTTAATAATGGGAGAGGGCCGATTGATTTTATTATTTCGTTTGGAAGCAAAGATAAAACCGGTCTTGAGCTTAAGCGTGCTAAAAACTCAAAACTTAAGAAAAATTTACTGAATCAAGGAAGAATTTATCAAGAAGATAGCAATTTGAAATATGTGATAAAAGTAATTTTCTTTTTTTCTGATGATGAATTAGAAAGGGTGAATAGAGTTCTTAGAGAGATAAATAAATCAGTTGATAACAGAGAAATATTTTTGGTTGATTGTAGAAAAAAGCAATCAGGTTCAAATGTCTAATTATGACTAGCTGGCAAACAAAAAGCTTAGGAGAATCATCCAACGCGCCGCTATTTGATATTTATGTTTCCGATATTGATGTCACCACAGGCAATTTACAAGATTATAAAAAATCAGAAAAACTTAAAAGTGTTATTGAGGACATAAAAAAAGAGAGGTTATTTACGGAGTTATCATTCAGTAGCGAAGAGAAAAATTTTGGTTACGGAGCTGACTGGGTTTTAATTCTTGTAGAATGGTTTTCTAAAAGCGATGTTGCCAATGCTTTGGCTAATTTTGGAGGAATAATTGGTCTGGCTCACGCATTTAGCATTCTGCTTCACAAACTTAAAGCCAAGCGTGAAAAATATGACTTGCGGGTGGGCTTGAATTCTTCAAAACTTTTAGCTCTTGATGCTGTAACGAAAGAAGATAATCTCGAAAACCAGAACAATTTTTTATATAAGTTTCTTTTAGAATACGAACTGGGTCGTGAAATCATAGCGGAAGAAAAAGATTTTATATTTGTTATGCGTAAACAATCAAAAAATGCCGAGGGCAATTACAATGATTTTTTTGTTCACATAAACTGGCTTGGTGATATTAAGGATATAAGGAAATTATGACTTACCCAACAAAAAAATTAGGCGAAGTAATTGAAATTAACTACGGCAAAGGGTTGTCGAAGGATAGTCGTGTAGATTCTGGTAAGTATTTTGCTTATGGCTCGAATGGACCCGTTTACCGTACTAATGAATCACTAACCAATAGCGAGATTATTGTGATTGGCCGCAAGGGTACGGCAGGGGCTTTGTATTTTATCAGTGAGCCGTGTTGGCCGATTGATACAACTTTTTTCGCAAAACCAAAAAACGGCGCATCTCTTAAATTTATTTACTACCTTCTACAAACAAAGAGGTTGCCTCGTTTGGCTATAGTTACCGGCGTTCCTGGTATCAACCGAACAACCTTGGCAAATATCAATATTCAATTACCGCCGCTTGAAATCCAAAAACAAATCGTTGAGCGGTTGGATAAGATTGTTGAGGCGCAGAAATTGAATAACGACCTCATCCAAAAATCCGACGAGCTTTTCCAGTCGCTTTTGCATAAAGAATTAAACCCCGCCGGCAAGGATTGGGAAGTTAAAAAGGTCAAAGATGTTGCCGTTGTTAAGAATGGCGGGACTCCTAGTACAAAAAACCAGAAGTATTGGAACGGTAAAATTTTATGGCTAACTCCAAAGGAATTGTCTGGTTTTGAAGACATAGAAATTTCCGATACAGAAAGAAAGATCAGTGATGAGGGACTTAAACACTCATCGGCCACTGTATTGCCGGCAGGTGCTGTTTTGCTAACCAGCAGGGCACCGATTGGTTATATAGCAATTGCCGGTGTCCCGATGGCCACCAATCAGGGATTTAAAAACTTCGTTTGTGATAGTAAATTATTAAACAACGAGTTCTTGTATTTTTTCTTGCGTCTCAAGACAAAATACCTTCAATCATTAGGTCGGGGTGCTACATTTACCGAGATTAGCAAAACCGCCGTAGAGAAAGTAGAGATTCCACTTCCACCTCTCGAAATCCAAAAACAAATTGTCGCAAAACTTTCCGCGGTGCAGGAATATAAAACCCAACTCCTCGCCCAAAAATCAAAACTCAAAGAGCTTTTCAATTCAGTTTTATCAAAATCGTTTAAATAACCAATGGTCAAAGTAATTCAAAAAGAAAATAAAGAGCTATATCAATGTGAAGAGTGCGGTTTTCACTATACCGATAAAGAAATGGCAGAAAAGTGCGAAGCGTGGTGTCGGGAACATAAGAGTTGCAATATTGAAATCACGGCTCATGCCGAAGAAAATAAAAATGCAAAGAATCAACTGGCACAAGATAGCACTGAAAAAACATCTTAAAGATGTTTTTTCTTCTGGCATAACCTATGCCATTCTGGCGTTAGTATTTTTGTTATGGCGTTTTGCTTTGGGGTATCAGTTTGAATGGCAGAGTATCGAGCCGTTCCAGCAACCGAGCATTTTTATCCGCGTATTTTATAGCGCGTTCACATTTTTAACACTGGGATATCTTTTATACATAGCGTATTTCTACAAAGTTCTTCACGATATCCTTGTGAAAAGCATGGGCTTGTGGAGTTTATACAACGGCATAAAAGCGATCGTTTGGGCCTTTTTGATGTTCGTCTCTTATCAATACATCGTGCCGTGGCTATTCAGCGTTCTTAATGCAGGAGTTTCTATTCTATTTAACATTGCAAATCTTGTGTTGTATGCATTGCCGCCCGTCGGGATATCGTTGGTGTTAAGTGTTATTTATTTTCTCCTCAAAAATGAAAACCGAAAAACATCTTAAGGACAGATTGTATTACAGCGATCTTTATGACCGGCACACGGTTGAACGGTGCCGGGATTTAACTCGTCTTTTCCTAAAGCCCGTGAAAAACCCTCCGTTGATTAATGGCAAAAAGCCCACAAAGGAAATGGTAGATATAATGTCAAAGATGTTGCTTGATTATCGCTTGCTATCGGAAAAGGGCGAGCGTTGGGTAAATAAAGAGAAGCGAATTCAGGAATGGATGGACCGCGATCAAGCAAAAGACGAATTGTTTGAATCTGCTGAGCCGATGGATAATGTTACCTGTCTTACCTGTCGGTCTTTAATGAAGATAGCGCATAAGAATCTCTATTCGAGCGGCATTGATGCGCCGGATAGAGTTCTTTTTATGTATGAGTGTCCTCGGGGACATTTGCCCATGCGAGCGTTTTTCCATGATGGCGAGGAGTGGACTCCGAAACGAGATAAGTGTCCGAAGTGCACTGCCGAATTAAAAGTTGATTTGAAGGACACAAAAGTAAAATTTATTTCAACTTTTACTTGTCCGAATTGTGATTACCAGAAAGTTGATGAAACGAAACGCGCGGCAACACGGGAAGAAAAAGAAGACAAAGATTTTGAAAAAGATAGGGCGCGATTTTGTCTCACCAATGAAGAAGGCCAAAAGTATCTTGATAGCAAATTCCAAATGGAACAGATGGGAAAAATGGTTGAGAGATGGAAGGCAGAAGAAAAGGACAAAGATTTATATGATGCGGCGGACAAAATAAAGAAGCTTACATTTTTGCAGCTTAAAAACTTACTCTCGCCGGCTCTGGAAAAAGCGCAATATATGAATCTTGAATTCGGCAATCCAGATATCGGCAAAGATGTTCAGGTTGGTTTTACTGTTAATGAGAGCAATGATACGAGGCAGGGGCTTGCAAGTGAGGCGGACCTCAAGAAATTGATCAAAAAGACGCTTGAGGATACTAACTGGCGCCTTATGAGTGACGGAGTAAATTACAAACTTGGCATTCTTACTGGCCGGTTGCGCGGCTACGAAAATCAAGAGGATTTGCTTGAGCTGGTAAGAAAGCAGAAATAGCAGGCTGTTGATATAGCGGGTTGATTTACGGGGGCCGGAAGGTAATATACCCCCGCTATGAAAAAATCGGATTTGGGGGATATCGTGGAGGGGGTTATTATCTTGGCGATTCTTGTGGCCGGACTTTTTTACACCGCTTACGGCCTCTTTGATACGAGCTCTATTTCGGGCTCTCATAATCGCTACTACGAAGCGCGCGAGGATTTCTAATAAGCTCTCACAGCTCGTTAAATTCGGGTCAATCTGGTGCCAGTGGTGCAAAGCTCTGGCCCGAGGTCAATCGCTCGCCACGGGGGCAAATTCGGGGCAACCCGGCTTAACAAGCATCAGAAGTTGGGAGATAATGGTTATGCTGGTTGATTTGCGTAATATTTCAGTGTTTCCGAGTTGATAAGGGTGTGCCAATCGTACAATTCCTTGAGAACCCGGTTCCACTGGATTCGCATTAAGTCCACCAGACAGGAAATTGCAAGCAAGGGGCAATCGCCTCGCTTCGCTCGGCGACCAAATCGTAAGGTTTTTTGGGCGAAAAAATCAGTTGGCGATTCTGCAAAATGCAGTTCG
>Ga0156218_110_pt2 | contig 5094 bp, 4 predicted proteins | sample RifCSPlowO2_12_FD_107866 | JGI IMG/M metagenome (GOLD analysis project Ga0156218, IMG submission 107866) | Candidatus Curtissbacteria bacterium RIFCSPLOWO2_12_FULL_41_16
TCTTATGATTTCGCAGTGGCACGTTATCTCGCGGACGGGTCACTTGATAGCACGTTTGGGACCGGAGGTAAGGTGAAAATTGACTTTAACGGTTCCGATGACAGCGCTTTGGCAGTGGCTATTGATTCTTCAGGCAACATCGTCGTCGGGGGTGTAACTATAATTAATTCAGCCGGGGTATATGACATTGCCTTGGCGCGTTTAACAACATCAGGCAGTTTGGATCCGACCTTCGGCACAGGCGGCAAGGTGACAACAGACTTTGGCGGTAACACCGATAATTTAAACGCCCTCGTTTTGCAAAGTGACGGGAAAATAGTGGCTGTCGGTGATACGATATCCACAAGTCGTTATCATCTTTTTGCCCTAGTCCGCTACAATACTAATGGAACGCTAGATTCAACCTTTGACACAGACGGTAAAGTAACTACTGATTTTAATGTTAATCTCGGCACTGATGGGGTTTCGGCAAATGCTGTTACTCTTGATGCCTCAAGCAGAATTGTGATTGCAGGTAAAGTCGCGGACGGTTATGATTTTGCTCTAGCCCGCTATAATACTGATGGTTCCTTAGATACCACTTTTGATACGGACGGCAAGGTAACAACGGATTTTGGCGGTAATGATAGCCTTTCTGCCATGGCCATTGATGCATCCGGCAAAATCGTGCTTGCCGGTTTTACGACTGCTGCTACTTCCGATTTTGCCGTGGCCCGTTACAATACCAACGGTTCCTTAGACACCACTTTTGATACTGACGGCAAGTTGACAACAGATTTTAACAACTTCGAGGATGAGGGTTTTTCGATGGTTATTTACGGAAGCTCCATAATTGTTGGGGGTTTTGCTAGCAGCGGTTCAACTACCGATTTTGCGGTTGCCGTTTATAAAAACGACGGATCTTTAGATACGTCTTACGGAAACGGCGGGAAGCTGACTTATGATTTTAACAGCGCTGAGGAATATGTTGCCGATATTAAGGTGCAGCCGGACAGCCAGGTTATTCTGGTTGGGTCAACCATAGGGGGCACGACCGACTTTGCACTGTCCCGGTTCAATGGGCCCCTTGCTGAAGGTGTCAAATCGGTTGCCGGCGCAAACGGTACAGTGACTAGCGATACGGAAGGTGATGGTGAAACATCAACCGACCCTCTGGAAACTTCCGTGACAACGCCGACAGGCGGAACCGTTTCTATTTTCGAGTCGCAGACTGCCAGCACTCCGGTTTCCGGTTACGGGGTTTTAAACCAGAAGGTAGTGATTTCGGCGCCTGTCGAGACAGCCGCGAATCCCTTAAGAATTTCTTTTAAGATTGACGCTTCGATTATTCCCGGCGGGGTTAATAAGAACAATATCGATTTTTACCGCAACGGGACAAAGGTGAAAAATTGTCTGGGCAGTACTGTTGCTTCACCAGATCCGTGCATCACTACCAGGGCTGATATTAGCGGCGGAGGGATTCAGATTGACATTTTGACCTCGCAAGCCAGTACTTGGGGCATGAGCGGTCCGGCGACCGGTTTGGTGGCTGGCATGGGTGATTTTGATTTGGAAAACAGCGCCTTTTTTGGCACGGAGCCTTCGGGGCTGGCGAGTTTTAAACTGGGGGCAGCTTACAAAAAGAACGGAACGTTGGAGGGCCAGTTTAAATTAAGTTTGCAAAGCGGCAGCAAATTTGAAAGCTCGAATATTAACTGGCTTTGGACGGACGGGTTATCTTTGGGGGTAGTTTCGGGCAGCGGGAGTTTTAGTGACAGGAATGGTGAATATGGATTTCAAATCATGATCGATAGCGGCAGCAAATCCATACGTATAATTATCACCAAGGCAGAAGTTCTAATATTCGATAACCTGTTTGGGACAAATGTTGAGTTTGGAGCCGGTAATTTGGAGCCGATTAACGGTAAGCTCGCGGTCAAATAAATAAGTTAAATCTTCTTGATCTACACTACTTTTTCTGATTGTTAAACATTCTTGATTTTGGTAACGTAGGAAACACAGATGTGCGCGGATGATAGTACACGGATGAGCGTCGATGCGAAGCGGATGAGCGCAGATAAAAAATTATTGTACGGCGACTTGACTTATAAAATAAGGGGAGCGATGTTTGCTGTCCATACAGCTTTAGGTCCCGGACATAAAGAGAGCTTATATCAAAAAGCATTAGCAAAAGAATTTGAGGCAAGAGGAATACCTTTTATAAGAGAAGAGGCGCTCTCTATTTCTTATAGGGATGAGAAAATCGGTGTTTATCGGCCAGACTTTATTGTAGAGGACAGGGTGATTGTTGAGATAAAAGCTGTACCAATGTTAGTCCGCAATTCAGAAGTTCAAATCTCTTACTACCTGCGCGGGACGGGTTACGAATTAGGATTACTTGTAAATTTTGGTGCTTGGTGCGAAGAAATTAGATATCAGGAGACGAATATATACTAATCCGTGCTAATCCGTATGAAATCCGCGCTATTCCGTTTTTTATCGACGAGGAACCAACTGCTTCTAATAATACTTATCACCTTTGGAGTATACGCTAACTCCTTGGCTAACGGCTTTGTGTGGGATGACCATTTGTTTCTGGAAAACTGGCCGGCAATCAGGGACAGCAAACATTTAGGCGAGATTTTTCGCGGCGCGGCTCCGCCCGCCCAAGACAAGATTTACAGGCCGGTACGCGGATTGATTTACGTAATCGACTACAAGCTTTGGGGAGTAAACCCGTTTTTTTACCATTTGCAGGCAATTTTGGTGCATTTAACGGTGACTGTACTGACCTACCTTATTACGAGAGAGATAGTGAGAAATTTAGGTTTAATACCTTTTAATCGCCGATTAGCGCCGATTATAACTGATAAGCGCAGATATACTTGGTTACCTTTTTTTGTTGCTTTGCTTTTCGGTATTCATCCTATCCACACAGAGACCATAGATTACATTTCGGCAAGCATGGAGACATGGGGAAGTTTGTTTTTCTTTGGTTCCTTTTACCTTTACTTATATGCGAATGATATGCGAATGAAAACAGTGCGAATAAATGCGAATATTTTGCGTGTCGCATCAGTAGGTTTGGCGGTTTTGGCTTTTTTTACCTACGAGATGACATTGACGCTTCCCATACTTTTGATACTGCTCGAGTATTGTTTTGGACGAGAAAGAGTTAGTGGAGTTAAAAAAACTAAATTCTCAATTTTCAATTCTCAATTTTCAATTCTGAGGATTGCTCCTTATTTTGTTGTCGCCGGAGTCTATTTGTTTGTCCGTGTAGTAGTTTTGGGCATAGCGGCGCGGAGTGATTACTTGGCTTACAGTTTTTTCCTGACAATGCTGGTGATGGTTAAAGTATTCGTAAGATATATTTTGTTACTTTTGGTGCCTTTGAACCAGACAACCATTCACAATCTGGTTGGAGATTTTCCCTCCTCGATGCTTCCTTACGACAAACTTGATCCGGTACTTTCCCAGACGATTTTTGATTTGGACGTGCTCTTGGCGATAATAACAATTGTAGCTTTAATTTTAGTTGCCATCAAATTAGTCAAAACGTATCCTATCATATCTTTTGGTATCGGATGGTTTTTTATAACACTTTTGCCGGTTTCCTATATTATTCCCCATGGAGGAGCCATGGCCGAAAAATACTTGTATATACTCTCTTTTGGGGTGATTTTGGCAGCGGCTGCCGCCGCAGCACAGATTGGCACTGATTTAAAGCTGATTAGAGCGGATGTGTTTAAACAGACATTGGTTTATATAGGGATTGCCCTCTTCCTTTTTTACAGTGTTTCGACGGTTGCCAGAAACCGGGTTTGGCAGAACGACATAACTTTATTTTCCGACGTAGCTCGCAAATCGCCCAATAATCTTTTGGCTAACTACACTTTGGGGTTTTGGTACGGCAAGGTGGGGAATTTTGAGGCAGCCAAGAGCCATTATACGACGGCGATTGCGAAGGCGCCCCAGTTTTGGGAGGCCCGTTTTAACTTGGCCAACATCTACGTGCGGCAGGCAAAGTTCGAGATGGCGGAGCAGGAGTACGGAAATGTTTTGAAAATCTATCCTAAAAATACTGTCGCCAAAAATATTTTAGCCAATTTGCCGCTGCTAATAGAGAGCAACCAATCGGCCCAGCCCTCTGACGATTTGGTGGTGAATTATTCCACAAAAAACGGCTTAAAATTTAATTTCCCGGCTTCCTGGAACATCAAGGAGGAAAAGAAAACGGTGACTCTTCGCGACGCCGATAGCCAGCTGACGGTTGAGATAGAAGAGGAGGGAAAGTTGGCAAACCAGACTCCAAATGACCACGTAAAATCACAAAAAGAAACCTTGGGCACACTTGTGAACGAAGGGCCGGCTCAAGTGCCAAATGTTAGTGAGGCGTATGTGAGGGTGTGGAGCAAGCCGACCCGCCTGCCGGACGGGCAGGTTAGCGCGGATAATAAAACGGATGAGCGCGGAGGAATCCTGTTGCAGTTTTTTCTTTTTGATAAGGGAAAGATCGTTAAGATTTTAGTTTGGCCCGCGGACTCGCCGCAAATGCCGACGTTTGACCAGATTTTAGGGTCGATCAAGATTGAGTAAATGCGAATTAGTTACGAATGAAAATTACTCGAATTTATGCGAATAGTATGAAATCTAGAGTCTTAAAAAGTTTTAAGTTTTTAGATGTAGATTTAAGATTTGAGATTTTAGATTTAAGATAATGCTTAGATTGTCTCCAATCACTATTTATATACTACTGGCCATAATCGTTGGACTCTTCTATGGTAACACCTTAAGGAATAGTTTTGTCCATGACGATGTTTGGCAGGTTGAGCAAAATCCGCGTATAAGAAGTTTTGGGTCCATTGGTGAAGTATTCACGGGGTGTATTGCCCAAGACATTTTGGGAGGTTGTGAGGATAGGGGATTTTACTGGCGGCCGACGCAATCATTTTTCTACCTTTTGACTTATCAGGTTTCTGCCGCCCCTTGGGCTTTTCATTTGGCAAACCTAATCTTTTTTTGGGTAGCGGGAGTTTTGGTATACGAACTTGCGAGGTTGCTCGGGGTCCTGTCAGCTGTTTCCCTCCCGCTTTTGGCGAGGCTTGCCTTCGG